>Ga0208863_1000018_pt1 | contig 227141 bp, 217 predicted proteins | sample RifOxyD3_FD_184040 | JGI IMG/M metagenome (GOLD analysis project Ga0208863, IMG submission 184040) | Soil microbial communities from Rifle, Colorado - Rifle Oxygen_injection D3 (SPAdes) | ecosystem: Environmental > Terrestrial > Deep subsurface > Rock core/Sediment | place: Rifle, Colorado...
AGGTGGCTGCCCCTGCCGATTTCCGCGCCGGGCGAACCCTTCAAGCTCGAATGGCGTAACAGCGCCTGCCACGGAGGCTACTGATTGCATCGACGCGCCAGGGGGTACCCGTCAAGCTCGAACGGAGTAGCCCTTGTGACCGTCCAATGGGTCCCGATCACACTGTCAGCCGTAGCAGCGACAATGGTGCCAGCAAACTTGTTGTGGATGTTGAATTGAAAACTAAATCACGCTGGTCTGTCCGCCTGGGATTACCCGAATGGGCTAAACACACTTACGAGCGTTCGCCCGAGGACCCACTTCAGCTGTTGGGCAGTGCCCGCCGTGGCATGCAAAACGGTGCGCTGGCCAAGCTGGAAGGCAAATTTGTCCTGGTGGTGGGCGACCATGTGACGCCCTTGAGCCATGCGGACAACAAGGACATTGCCGCTCTGATGGCACGTGCCGCGCCAGTTGATCAGACGCCTTTATTTCAGCCGGCGCCGGTGCGCACCGCCCCGCCGGTGGTGGTTGTCATCAAGCGGCGGCGTGTTCCCGCGCCCCATTGATGCAGGTGAATGCGCATGAATACGGAAACGGTCGCTGTCCTGGACTTTGAAACCACGGGCCTGTCACCCAATGACGGTGACAGGGCCACCGAGATCGCCATCACGCTGCTGCGTAACGGGCAGGTCATCGACCGATTTCAGAGCCTGATGAACGCTGGGCGCAGGATTCCGGCGGAAGTGACCCAGATCACCGGCATTACCAATGCCATGATCGCTGCCGCACCACCCGTGGACAAGGTCATGCGTGACGCCTGCAAGTTCGTCGGCAACACACCGGTGGTGGCCCACAACGCGTCTTTTGACAAGAAGTTCTGGGAGGCTGAGTTGGCTTACCTGTCGTTGTCATCAGCCAGCGAGTTCGCCTGCACCATGTTGTTGTCGCGCAGAATTTACCCAAATTCACCCAACCACAGACTGGCAACGCTGGTGCGGTTGCTTGGTTTGCCCCAGTCCGGCAGGGCACACAGAGCCATGGTCGACGCCGAGATGACCAGCCACCTGTGGTGTCGTATCCAGCAAGACGTCGCCAAGACGTACCACATTCAGGCGGTCAACCATGCGTTGCTCACGCGTGTGCAAAAGGTGACCCGCGCCAAAATGCCCGTGTTCCTGAAGACCTGCGCATGTTCGGCCTGATGAAATCAGGAACGCTGGCGTGTGTGGTCAGCCAAATTGATGGGCCTATATCCCCAGCAAATCCATGATGCCGCTGATAAACGTCAGCGGATGCGCCGGGCAACCCGGCACATAAAGCGCGGGTTTGAAGGTGTCGAGAAAGTCCCGGTTCAGGGCGTCGCTTTGGGCAAACACGCCGCCCGAAATGGCGCAGGCGCCGACCGCAATCACCAGTTTGGGTTCGGGCATGGCCTCCCAGGCGATGTGCAGCGCGGTCATCATGTTGCGGCTGATCGGGCCGGTTAGCACCAGACCGTCGGCATGGCGCGGGCTGGCCACCATGTCGATGCCGTAGCGGCCGATGTCAAAGTTTACATTGCCCCAGGCGTTGACTTCCATCTCGCAGCCGTTGCAGCCACCGGCCGACACCGAGCGCAATTTCAGGGAACGGCCAAAGCGCCCTTTTAGCGCAGCAGACACCTGAACCGGGTCGATGTTGGGGCGCGCCGCCGTGACCACCAGGCCTTCGCGGCTGGTGGCACAGAGCTTGACGTCGTTGTTGAAGCTGAACTTTTGGCTGGGGCAGACCGGCGCGCAGTCGCCACACATCACACAAGCCCCCAGGTCAATGGCCACGGCATCGGCTCCGGCGGGGTTCAAAACAATGGCATCCGTCGGACAAGCTTCAGTGCAGGCGCGGCAATTGGGGGCGCAAGCCGTGTCGGCAATCAGCGGTTTGCCACGAAAACCAGCGGGTCGGGCGGCGCGCAGGTCGGCAATGTATTGGGTGCCTTGGGCTTTGCGAACGGCGAGGGTCTGGAACATGAGGGCCTTGTGTCGGGTTACAGGTCGTTGCCGCAGTACGAGAGGTCAAAACTCTTGTTGCAAATCGGGAAGTCTGAAATTTGTTGCTTGCGCAGCGCAAACGCCAGCCCGAACCAGTTGGCGCTTGACGGGTCTTGCACTTTGGCATGGACCAGTCGGCCGTTGGCGTCGGTCTCCAGTGCCAGCATCACCGGGCCGCGCACACCCTCGACCAGTGAGATGCACAGCGCGTTGGCTTGCAAAGTCCAATTGAAGGGCTGTGTTTGAGGTGCGTGCGGGTCTGGCTCGTCGCCAAGGCGCAGCGCCGGGTCGGCCAGGCGGTCAAGCAGCCAATGGGTACTGCTTTGCGCCTCTTGCATACGCTGGCACATGCGCGCCCAACAGTCGCCGCTGGCTTGTGTGATGGGTGGTAGCGGGTGCCTGCCATACACGCTGCCGGGTAACGCGTGGCGCAAGTCCAGGCTCAGGCCGCTGGCGCGCGCCACCACACCGGTCAAACCGAGGTCCCGCGCGGCCTGCAGGCTGACGCTACCCACGCCCTGAAACCGTGCCCGGGCACTGCGGCTGGACTGCATGAGGCCATTGACCTGCTGAAAATCTGGCAGGAAGGCGCGCAAGGTGGCCAGCAAATCCTGGCGCAACGTGTCTCCAATGGGCACCGCCGCACCCGGGCGAATCCAGCCGCGGCCAAAGCGGTTGCCGCAGGCACGCTGGCTGGCGTTGATGATGGCGGTGCGCAGCCGCCCATAGGTGGCGGCGGCTTGCAGGTAGGCAATGTCGGTGGCCAGGCCGTTGAGCGTGGCCAAATGCATGGCCAGGCGTTCCAGCTCCAGACCGACTGCGCGCGACGTCAGGGTGGCAAGGCCGACAGACTGATGTGCCAAATATTCCAGCGCGTTACTGAAGGCCCAGGCATAGGCCACGGCCGAATCACCCACGATGGACTCCACCAGCGGCGTGAGCCGCTCAGGTGCTTTTTTCAGCAGCAAGGCCTCCACCCCGCGGTGTTGGTAACCCAGTTGGATTTCCAGATGCTGCACTTGCTCACCATGGCACATAAAGCGAAAGTGCCCGGGCTCGATCACGCCGGCGTGAATGGGGCCAACACCGACCTCATGCACTTCGGCACCTCGCACCTTGAAAAACGGGTAGCTGCCCATCTGGCCCTGGCGTGCACCTTCAAAACGCACCGGTTTCAGCCAGGGGTGGCCCTCGGGGACCAGGCCGGTTTGTTCCCACAGTTCGCGCTCGAAAATCTGCGCCGCCGGAAAACGGGCGGTCAGGCTGGGGTAACTTTGGCCCGGTGTGGCGTGGCCGCGCAGCACCCGCGGGGACTGACCCGGCGGCAACAACACGGCGGTCACAATCACGCCCGCAGGCTCATTGGGCAGTGCGCTGCGGCCAAACAGTGAGATTAGTCGACAGTCTGCCGCCAGGGCCTGCTGGCATTGCGCCACGAACGCCGCAAACGATGTCAGGTCTTGTGTTTTCAGATCACAGGCTGCCAAGGCTTGCATCGGAGTGGCTGGCATGGTGGTGTCGGGCATCATGTCAACCCCCAATGGACACGGCCACGGCGCGCAGCAGGTCGTTGAACGGATCGGGGGTGTAGGTGCCCAGCATCACCAGCACACCGACAAAACCCAGTTTGGGCAGCAGCGTGACCCACGACTGCGGCGGCGCCGTGACCGTGACCTTGGGCGCACCCCACAGCATGGGGAACACGGTGCGCCCGGTGGCGACAAAAATCACGGTCAGCATCACACACATCAGCGTGAAGGCCAGTAGCTTGCCGGCTTGCACAATGCCGGACAGGATCAGCATTTCGGCCAAAAAGCTGGCAAACGGCGGAAAACCCAGCAGCGCGAAGATGCCAATGCTGAATAAAAAACCCGACATCGGCAGTGTGCGGATGACACCGCTCAAAGGTCCCACCGCGTTGGTCCCGTAGACGGCGCGCATGCGCCCGGCGGTCAGGAACAGCAGCGACTTCACAAACGCGTTGCTGACGATGTACAGCACCACGCCATAGGCCGCCGCCTTGCCCACCGACAGGCCAAGCGCAATCACGCCGGAGGAACTGACACAGGCGTAGGCGATGAGCCGTTTGTAGTTGCTGCTGGCCATGATCTGCACCGCCGCCACCACCAGCGACAGGTAACCCATGACCAGCAATTCCTGCGACACGAACCCGGCCTCAAAGCCATGAAATATTTGCAGAATGCGAAACACCGCCACCACGCTGATGTTGAACTGCACCGAGGCCAGCAGCGCACTGGTGGTGGTAGGCGCCGCCTCATAGGTCTCTGGCAGCCAGCCGTACAGCGGCGCCAGCCCTAATTTGCCGCCCAGCCCGAACAGCATGAACGACAGGCCCAGGCGTTGCCAGGCGTCGGGTGCCCGGGTGAGGGATTCGCCCATGCGGTCGACCATGAAGCTCACCTCGACACCGCGCAAGTGGGCCGATTGGGTCAGCGCCATGAAGCCCAGAAAGGTAATGGCCAGTGTCATGGCTGAATACAGCATGTAGCGCCAGGCCACGGCCTGCGGGTTGGCGGCATTGCCGCGCGCCACCAGCGGTGCGGCGCACAGGGTGCTGACCTCGATCAGCGCCCATAACAACACCAGGTGGTTGGCCATCAGGCCAATGTTGATGACTGCCATGAACAGCAGCATCAGCGCAGCGCGTGAGCGGATGTCGCGGGCCAGCGTCGGGGTGTGGCGCTGCCGCGAGTACAGGTAGACACCAATGCCCAGAAACACCGTGTTGATGACCACGATGAACAGCAGCGAGGTGGCGTCCAGCACCAGGTAACGCTGGGCAAAATACAGCGGCAGCTCAGTCAGCGGGTGCGTCAGGAAAACGCCCATGGCGACCAGCCACATCAGCAGGGCCGCGCCCACCAGCGCCGACGACACCCAGTGGGTGCCGTGGATAAGCTCGTCAGCCAAGCGGGTTGCGGTTGCCACCGAGCTGGCTGCGGGGTTTGGGTTGGTGACTGAAGCAGAAGCTGTCATGAATCGTCCTCTATCGGCTTTGGCGCCAAAATACCCGAAGCCAACTGTCCCCGTATCAGCCAGCTGCCCACCGCCACCGTGCCCACATAGACACCGCTGATGGCCAGGTGCACCGGCAGCGGCCAGGGTTCGGGCATGAGGGACTCAAACAGCGCCAAGGCGTTTTCCATGAACAACAGTGCCACCAGTTGCGCCACCGGCTCGCGGTTGGTGGCCAGCACCAGAAAAGCCATCGTGACCGTGGCGGCAATCACACCCAGCGTGAGAGCACGCACGTCGGCGCGCGCGCCATCGCCAAACTGGAAAGCCAGAATGATCAGCGCCACCGCCACGCCCCAGGCAAACAGGTTGGATGGCATCACGTCCAGTGCGGCGGCTCGGGTGCCTTGCAGGGTGCGGCGCAGCAAATGCGGCACCAGCCCGGCGCGAATGATCAAAACCTCCAGTCCCGCCTCCAGCGTATGAAAGTCGAGCGCATGGTGCTTGTTCAGTGCGATCCAGCCCAGTGCCAGCGCCTGCAGGCTGAGCCAGGTGGGAGCGACGGCCAGCTTGCCAAAAAACACCGGGATCACGGTGGCGATCAGGCAGGCCACCAGCGGCAGGGTCGGGTTGCTGGCAGCGTTCACAGCCCACCTCCGGTGACACCAACGGCCAGGGCCGCAAAAGCCACCAGCCAGCCGGACAACCACACATAACGCGTGACCCAGGGCAGCGGCAAACGCGCCATCAAAGACTCAAAACACCCCACCACCACGGCCACCCCCAGCATCAGGCCGACGGACACCGCCACAGCGGCCAGCGGTGCCGCCAGTGGATCCAGCGGGTTGAGCAGGGTGGCGATCAGCCCGGCGTACAGCGTCATCTTCAGGCCGGCGGCGTATTGCATGGCGGCCAGCTCCGGCCCGCTGTGGTCGAGGATCATCACCTCATGGATCATGGTGAGTTCCAGATGCGTGGCAGGGTCGTCCACCGGCACCCTGGCGGCTTCGGTTTGCAGCAGGATCAACAGCGCCAGCGCCAGCGGCAACACAATCAGTGCGTAGTAGGGCGTATGGCGCAAATGCCCCAGCATGTCGGCAAAACTGCTCATGCCCGTGGCCGCACTCAAGGTGCCCAGCAGCAAAAACAGCGCTGGCTCGGCAAACGCGCCAAACATGGCCTCACGCGCGGCCCCCATGCCCTCAAACGGGCTGCCCACGTCCATGGCTGAGAGCATCAGCACCAGGCGCGCCAGCCCCAGGATGTAGGCCACGGCCACAAAATCATGCGCAAACGACAGCGGCGCAAACTGGCCCAGCAAGGGCACAAAGGCCATGGCGGCCAAACTGCAGACCAGCACCACATAAGCGCCCAAGCGAAACAGCGGCGTGGCGGTGACGCTTACCACCGGGCGTTTGTGCAGCAGGCGGCGCAGGTCGTGGAACGACTGCCACAGCCCCGGCCCCTTGCGCGCAGCCCACCAGGATTTGGTGCGGTTGATGACCCCCACCAGCAAAAACGGCATCACCAGCGTGACGGCCATGTGGGCCAGCGTCAACGGCATCAGCGTCGTCATGGCAATGCCCCTTCGGCCAGCACCACCAGGGCGGCAATGGCCATTACCGCGGCCAGCCCGAGGGCGAAGGCCAGGCGCGGGTCGTCCTCGTGCATCAGTTTGGAGATCAGGCCGGCCGATTCGTCACCGTGGCCGATCACGTTGTACAGGCGCCGCTCCACCGCGTCCACGCAGTCGGTGACCACGTAGGCGTCGTCAGGGAAATAACCGGTGGGGGCTTTTTGCCTCTTGAGCAGCGTCATGACGCCGGTGTAATTTTGTGAGAAGTCTTTGGAGAAACTGCTGCCGGTGTACTGCAGGCGGGTGTTGCCTGCGGTGTAGCCGCAGCCCCAGGTTGGACCCGTCGCCGCGGCCTGCTGGCGCAACACATGGCGCAGCGCCCAGGCCGCTGCCCAGGCCAACACGATCAGGCCGGCCACAGCCACAGAAACCAGGCTGACACGGCCCAATACGTCATACACGTCCTGCATGGCCTGCAGCGCGGCGGCATCCGGTACGGCGTGCAAAAACAGCCGGGTGGGCGCTGCCACCAACGCCAGCCCCAGCACCGGCATTAGCCCCAACAGCACGGTGCCTGTGCTGTGCATCAGCAGCGGCGTGAGCATCCAGCCGCCGGGCTCGTGGCCGTCGGGCAGGGTGTCGTCACGCGCTTGGCCCATGAAGATCACGCCATAAGCACGGGTGATGGACAGGGCCGACACGGCCCCGACGAAGGCCAGCAGCGTGGCCACACCCGCCAGCGGCAGCTTGGCCCAGACGCTGATGGTTTCACCCGTGAACAAGCCGCTGTAAATCAAAAACTCGCTGGCAAAACCGTTGAAGGGCGGCAGCGCCGAGATGGCAATGCCACCCACCAGAAAGCTCAAAGAGGTGATGGGCATCAGCCGGGCCAGCCCACCCAGGCGCTCAATGTCCACACTGTGTTTGACCTGGTAGACACAACCGGCCGCATAAAACAGCTGGCATTTGAAAAACGCGTGGTTCAGAATGTGCAACATGCCGCCGGCAAAACCCAGCGCCACCAGGCCCGGCACATCCCACGCCAGGCCCAGTGTGCCAATGCCAAAACCAATGCCGGCAATCCCAACGTTCTCGGTGCTGGAATAACCCAGCAGCCGTTTTAGGTCGCGCTGACCCACGGTGTACAGGCCGCCAATCACCGCCGAGGTGATGGAAAAGACCAGCAGCGCCCAGCCCATCCAGGCGTCAGGCTTGCCCTGGATCAGCAAAAAATGCAGCAGCGCAAACAGCCCCGCCTTGTGGATCACGCCCGACATCAGTGCGCTCACATTGGCCGGTGCCGCCGCATGCGCGCGTGGCAACCAGGAGTGGAACGGAAAAAATGCAGATTTCAGGCCAAAGCTGGTCAGCAGCAGCAAAAACACCGTGTTGCGGATGGTGCCGGGGTGCAGGCTCATCCAGTCGCCCCAGTCGTCCAGATACCAGCTTTGGGTCTGGGCGTACAAAATCATGAACGCCGCCACCAGAAAAATCAGACCGATGTGGGTCGACACCAGGTAGTTGAAGCCGGCAAAACGCACCTTCTGGTTGGTGTAGTCCCAAATCACCAGCAGCCAGGCCGAGAGCGCCGCAACCTCCCAGCCCATCAGGAAGGTCATGGCGTGTTCGCCGGTGTAGACCATCAAAAATGAGAGCGAGATCATGTTCAGCAGCGCAAAGTGCACACCCACATGGCGCGGGCCGTCGAAGTATTTGCGCAGGTAGCCCACGGCATAGACCGCGCCCAGCAGCGTCATGGGCAGCGACCAGCTCAAAAAGAAGGCCCCCAGCGCATTGAGCTTGAAGTGCATCGCGCCAATCGGGTAACCCCAGGGCAACTCCACATAGGCCTCGGTGCCATCACGCAGCACCGGCAACACGGTGGCCCAGGCAAGCAGCGTGGCAATGGTCTGGGACACGATGCCAAAGCCCGCACGCCAGCTGTTTTTGACCGGCAGCATGGCCAGTGCAGCGCCCAACAGCAGAATCAAAGCCGCAGCCAGTAACTGGTTCATGCGGCCAACCTGCGGGGGTTAAACGGTAAGGGGGAGAGGGGTAAAAGTGAGTTCATGGGACACCACAACAACAATGAACGAGCCAGCGTCAAAGTTGGTGTGGGGCGGCCCACTGTGGTGCAAGCGCATGTCAAACTGCCGACGCTTGGAAAGCATCAATGTTTGTCCGTGGGTGGGGGTGTGCGCCAAGCGTTTCATGAAGCGGCGGATTTTACGCTGGCGGGGGGGCGGGTATGGTTTTCCCGATTTGGGTGGTTGGGGGCGTGGTCGCGGGTTCGGGCACAACCTTGATGTCGTTGACAATGGCTGCCTGCATTGACCACGGCCCCGTTAACACCCATCCGCCTATGAATCAAATCGTCCCCCAACCAGAAAATCTGGCCAAGCTCGTCTTTCTTGTCCGTGGTGAAAAGGTGTTGCTGGATGCCGACTTGGCGGACCTTTACGGTGTGGCCACCAAGGTTCTTAATCAGGCAGTCAAACGCAACCTCGACCGGTTTCCGGTTGACTTCATGTTCCAGCTCACACCAGAAGAATGGGAAGGTATGAGGTCACAAATTGTGACCTCATACCCAGGAAGCAGTCCTATGCGGTCACAAATTGTGACCGCATCACGTCGCAATGTTGGGGCTTTACCCTACGCCTTCACCGAGCAAGGTGTCGCCATGCTCTCCAGCGTGCTGCGCTCCCAACGTGCCGTCGAGGTCAACATCGCCATCATGCGCACGTTTGTTCAGTTGCGCCGCCTGATGGACTCCAACCGCGATTTGGCACGTCGCATTGAAGCCATGGAGACCCGTTACGACGAGCAGTTTTCCCAGGTGTTCGATGCCATCAAGCAACTCATCGCAGAAGACAAAACGCGCAAGGCCAAACCACCTATCGGCTTTCTTTGAGTCGCACCGGGTTGGCCGCTTTGCAGGCGGAATGAACAAGTGCCGCCATTCACCCCAGCCGCTTCTCCCCCATCACAAACGACACCTTTTGAATAAGCCCATCGGCCACTTCATAAATGCACAGCATCTCAACTGTGCCCACGCCTTCCGGGAAGTTTCTGGTGATCAGCTCCAAGTCCACCACGACATTGCCCATGACCGTGCGCGATAAGAGGCGGGCATGCAGGTCGGGCTCCGCAAACCGAATTAAGAACCGAGCCCGCATGTCCTCATGCCCCTTGGCCAGTCGTTCGCCGTGCAGTGTGAATTGCTCGGCATCTGCGGCATAGGTTGCCAGCAGCGCGTCAATATCTTTGGAGTTGTAAGCGGCCAGCTGGGCCTGGATAACTTCTAAGGGGGTGGCAGCAGACATCGTGGCTCCGACAAATGGATCATCGTAGCAAACGGGTGAAGATGTGGGCTGGACGATCAGGCCAATACTTCCAACCCATGCTTTTGCACAACCGACAGTAGTTTGAGTGCCATGGCGCTGGGCTGTTTGCTGCCGGACTCCCATTTTTGAACCGTCGACTCACTGGTGTTGAGATACCTGGCGAAAACAGGCTGGCTCACATGGGCATGCTCGCGAATTTGCTTGATTTGCGCGGGCTCCAGCGCGGCAGGTGTCGCCAAGCATGAGGCATCAAACTGGCGCATGGTCGTCATATCTATTGCGCCCACTTTTTGCAAAGCAGCCGCAGAGGCATGAATCGCTGCAAAGGCATCACTTTTGAATTTTGGTTTCATCGTCACGACATATCTCCACAAAGTTGCCACCTGCCAATAATTAGCCCACCTGGGCAATCTGCAACCGTCCTATCCCGCCTCAGCAGCCTCGTCTGCCTGCAAGCTCCCCCGATTGAACTGCTCCAGGTGCTGGCGCACGCCCAGAAATACAGTGCGCGCCAATTCCATGGGGAAGCCGGCTGGCAAGCGTTGTTCAACGGTGGTCAGCGCCGCGTCCAGGCGCTGCGTCATGCCCAGCATGGCATTCCAGGCTCCGTCCACGGCGCTGCGTTTGGCCATCGTTTCCCAGTGGCGATACTGGATTTCTGACAGTTTGTAGTGTGCCGTCTTGCTGCGCACGGCCATAGCCAACTTGGTTTTTTTGTACTGCAGGGCGTGTGGGCCGGTGCCGATCAGCGGCCATGCCGAGAGCACGTCGTACAAGGGGGTCATCCGATAGCGGCCACCCGGCAGCACAAACAGTGAAAAGTTCTTGGCATGCCCGTCGATGGCTGCCAGAAACCAGAACAGCAGTTGGGCGCACAAGAAGTTTTGCCCGTCTTCATGGAAAGCCTCGCCACCCTTGAGCACCTCCAGGCAGGCCTCGATGCTGGGGCCGCCCTTTTGCTCGTACTTTTGGTCGCTGGCAACACCTTTGGCCTGGCAAAAGTCCTCCTGGGGCAAGCGGGCAATCCAGCCTTCTGGGTGCCAGCTTCGGTCAAAGCGTTTGACCACCAGCGCCCGCCGCGCGCCAAAGTCCTGAATCTGGCACTCAGCCGCTGGCAAACCAAGCTCTCGCACAATTTGGTTGCAAAGCCATTCGTTCTCGACGGACAGCCGCAGGTCCAGGTTGCGCCCAGTGGTGACGCCGATGGGCGGTTTGAGGATGTGGGTGGTGGGCGTGGCCCCCAGGGGCCGACACCATTGGCCGTTCACTTGAAGCAGTGCCGTTTTTTCCTGCGCACCGGCAATGGACAAGCGCCAGGCCTCTTCATCATCCTGCGCCCCCACGCCGACTTCGGAGCCCAAAGTACCCAGATGCTTTTCAATTTGTTCGGATGTGAGCGTCTCATACCGCAGCGCATCGAAACCCTCAGGGGTCACACCGGGCGGCAGCAGTTGCACCGCACCCACGCAGTCCCGGCCAACCGCTTGCAGCAGCGAAAACACGTCCGTGCTTTTGGTGCGGAAGCGGGCACTGATGCGCTTGCGAATGCCATCACTGTCAGGCAGCAGGTTGTCAAAGTAGTTGCGGACCACGTCGCCTTCCAGCCGGTTGTCTGCCGTAAAGGGGAGCGACAGGGACAATGGACGGCTACGCGCAGAAGCCCGCCAGGACGGCGCATAGTCCAACCGGTGGTGGCCGGTGCGCCTCACGCTCCAGGTACCCACCATTTCACCGTTCATCCAGATGGACAGCGCGCCCATTACCACTCTCCTTGAGGGCCGGTGTTGGCGTTGTTAGGGATGGTGGGCGGGGGTGAGGTGTCGCCAGCCGTGGCATGCGTATCGCGCAAGACCAGATCGACACTTAACACCTTCAGAAATTCCAGAAGTTGCCCGGTACTGACTGCCGCAGGGTTGCGCTCAATCGCCGCGACGCGGGACTGGGTTACCCCAAGTTTGAGGGCCAGGTCCGCCTGACTCAGTTGGCGCACTTTGCGCAGGGAACGCAACTGAGGCGCGAGCTGGTCTGAAATTGAGATGAGGTAGTCCATGAAAAAATATCACTTTTAAGTAATATTGTCAGAATATCACCCAAAGATAATAAAGTCAACAAATCACTTAAAAGTGATAATTTGCGAAGGTGTTTTAACCTGGTGCAAAATAAATGCACCAAGAGTTCCTTGTAAATCGACATGCAGACGCTGGCTGACCAGGCGCATGTGCACCAGATCTGCTTGCCTACCTGATGTCCTTGCAAGCCTGATTTGTAGAGTAAAGCTTAGACAACACTTTCGTGAAGTCGGCTTCAGGAATTCGTGCCCGAGCCGATCAATCATTTGCCAGGACTCAATCCATGAACCGCATCGAACGCTTTTACAAAATCGACCCAATGCTGCACGCCCGTGGTGTGGTGTCGCTGGACGGGTTTTTGACCGAGCTGGAGGTGTCGCGCGCCACCTTCAGGCGCGACATGGAATACCTGCGCGACAGGCTGCATGCGCCGATTGTGTGGGACCGCAGCGCGCGCGGCTACCGGTTTGACGGAAGTCATGCGCTAGGGCCTGTGTACGAACTGCCGGGGCTGTGGTTTTCGGCCAGCGAGCTGTATGCGTTGCTGACGGCGCACAAACTGCTGGCCGACATTGAACCCGGCGTGCTGGCGCTGCACCTGGCCCCTTTGCAAAACCGATTGCAAACACTGCTGGAGGCCAGCGGCCACACCTCCGATGAGATCAGCCAGCGCGTGCGCTTGCTGTCGATGACCAAACGTACCCTGGAGCCGCGCCATTTTGCTGAGGTGGCGCGCGCGCTGTTGGAGCGCAAACGCCTGCAAGTGGTGGCCTGGAACCGGGGCCGAGATGAGGTCAATACCCGCATCATTGCGCCACAGCGTCTGGTGCATTACCGTGACAACTGGTATCTGGACGCCTGGTGCCACTGGCGCAGCCAGGTCCGGGCAAAGCGTGGCCGAAGTGCACGTTGCGGCTGGCGTTCCGCCGCCACTGGCTGTGCGCGCCCAGCGCTTGATCGAGCTGCACCACTCGCCGGTCGCCGGTTTCCAGTACCACCAGGGCGAAACGGTGTGGTCCATGCTGCAAACGGGCATGTCGCTGGACTTGGTGCGTGAGCCAGACAACGCTTTTGATGCGTGTGCCGTGCGGGTGGACTGGCAAGGGCACAAACTGGGTTACGTGCCACGCACCGACAACGTTTTCACATGCCATTTGCTTGACCACGGCGAGAGGGTCAGTGCAAAGATTCTGACCTTGCAGACCGGCAACAACCCCTGGGATCGGATTGAAATAGCGCTGTTTTTGGCACCGTGATTCTGCCTTTCGACGGCCCTCACCTAAGCATGCGTCGTTCTGCCTCGACTGTCGCGACCCGGTGTTACCCTGACCGGGCGCAATCAGGCCTCAACCAATACCAAACCGGGCACCCGGCGGAAATCCTTGCCATTTGCAGTTACCAACGCTGATGATTCCCGCAAAGCCGTGGCGGCGATCAAGGCATCAGGCAACTTCAAGCCCGTTTCGCGACGAATTCGCGCGGCCTCGTCAGCTACCGGACCGTCTACCGGCACCAACTTGCAGACATCGAGCAAACTGGTGGCAGACGCCAGAGACACGGCGGTGTGCCCAGGCCACGCCAGCACTTCAGCTCTGACAATGGCTGAGATCAGCGCCTGCCCGGCCTGCATACTCTCGGCAAGCAGTGCCACCGATGGCTCAGGCAGTGCATCGTTCAGGAAGAGGATCAAAACGCTGCTGTCAAAGGCTCGCGCTTTTGAAATTGTCGGGGCCATCGATTTACCGATCCCATGCCTGGCGGGATTGAGTTAGCTCAGCCAGCACGGCTTCACGGCTGGCATGGCCCAGAGACCCGCGGGCACGCGCCAATATCTCTGTCAGGGACAGGGATTGGTTATCGTTGATGGCTTCGTCCATCACCACCACGACACGGCGCGGTTTGGCAAGCGGTGGCGGCGCGGCGCCAAGCCAGACAACTTGATTGCCTTGTAATTGCGCTTGGTAGCTTTGCAGCATGTTGAGCCTTTCAAATGGGATGGATCAATTTTAGTTACGTACGCCAGACCGCGTTACCAGCCAACTCGGCCTGCTGCGCGCGGCCCAGGGCTTCCAGGGTTTGCAGGAGCGTGGGCAGGGTTTTGCGCCAGCCACTGCGACCGGCAAAACGCGCCTCGATCTGCGCCAGTGTCAACGCTGCTGCGCTGCTGGCCAGCACCTGCGCCACCGCCTTGACCTGCTCGGGCAGTGTGGCGGGCCAGGGCTGTGGGGTATGGGTTGGGGCGTCGGGGTTGACTGGCAAATCGACCTCCAGCCCTTGTTGAACGGGGGTGGGCGCTGCTTGTGTTGAGAGCGGATTTTGAAACGCCGGACGCAGCCAGCGCACTTGACCTTGCCCTTCTTCTGCTGCGCGGTGGGCGTTGAGTGCCACCAGACGCAGCAGCAGCGTGTCGCGTGCGGCGGCAAATTCGGGGCGGGTGGGGCTGGCAGCCAAGCCCGGTTGTACATCGGCCCAGCCGTAGGCTTGCAGCACGGCGGTGTCGAGCTCGTCATGCAGGGTTTTGAGCACGCTGACCAGACCAGCACTGTGGATCTGCTTTTCCTTGGCCGTGAGCGCGCGGCCTTCGCGCAGGGCTTGCAGCACGTTGTACAGGCCGGTCAGCGTCACGTCTTTGGCTGCCTTGTCGGACACCAGCTCCAGTACCCGCTTGCGGTGCGCGTCGATTTGTTCGGCCAGGTGGCTGATGTTGTGGCGCAATTCTGGTGTCAGGCCGGTGTCGTCGCCGGGAAAGGGAAAGGTTTCAAAGCAGCGGGATTTGTTGTAACGAGGTCTATCTTCCAAAGTGCCACCTTGGGCCAATGCCCAGGCTTCGTGAACGGCACTGGACAACACACCCAGGTGAAATGCGTCATCGCTGGCGATGGCAATCAACATGTTATCGGGCAGGATGCTGGCCGCCAGAAACTGAAAGAGGCGGTGTTTGGCGGTTTCAACCGTGGCGATATAGCGGGTCAAACCTGCGAGCTGTTTGCGCATTTCTGTTCGGGGTTTGCCGTGCAGCCACCACAGTTTGGCGTAACCTGCGCCGTCTTTGCTGGTGCCTTTTGCATCGCGCTCCGGTTTGACGCGCTCCAGCAGCCACTGGTAAACCGCTGGGTAAAGGGTTCGCAACTCGTCGGCTGTCAGACCAAAGGCATCAATCACACTCGCGCCGCGTGGCCGGTCCGTCAGGTCGCGGCCATTGCGGTAGTCCTTGATGATGGCCGGGTGACCCAGCGCGGCGGCTTCTTCGGGAGTGACGATGAAACCTGCGCCGTGTAATTTGACGCCAGGCGACGATATACCGCTCATGGCTCGTAAGGCGACGGCGCTGGTCACATTGGCGCCCACACTCAAATCCGCATGAATCAGCCCGAGCCGTTCGACCAGAGTCACGATCACTTCGCTGTCCGGGCCGGGCTGCTCGTCGGTGACCGTCAGCAGGCGCCCCGCTTTTGCCAGTCCCCGCTGCACCACCGTCATGGCAATGCGCACCGCTGCGCCGTCGGCACTGTCCACCCAGGGGTGATCCGGAATCGCAAACACCAGTTGAACCCCGGCAGGCGCATCGGCGGCCAACGTACCATCAAAAGCCGCCTGCACCGCGCGCCGGTTAAAGGTCTGGCGCAGGCTGTTGGTGGTGATCAGCCCCATGCGCTGGGTTTGTCCAGCAGCCACCAGCGCCGCCGCACGGGCCCACCAATACATCACAAAGTCAGCTGACTCGGGCACCTGCGGCCAGGCCGCGCGCAAGGCCTGCACATAACCATCGCCCAGCGCCAAGCGCATGGCCGAGGCCCCAATAAACGGCGGGTTACCCACCACAAAATCAGCCTGCGGCCACACCGCCTGGCGCGCGCCCAGGTAGCGCCACTGCGGCACCTGCGCCGCTTCGTCGGGCACCAGCTCCGCCGTGACTGGGTGGGTTTTGAACGTGGCACCGTCCCAGCGGCTGAGCAACCGGCCTTGCGCGTCATAAGCGGGCTCTTGGGTGTCCCAGGCCAGCACGGCGTCGCGGCATTCGATGTTGTGGTAGTCGTGCACCACCGGTTCGGCCACGGCAGCGTTGCCCTGGGTGCGGATGTGCCACTGCAGCCAGCCAATCCAGAGCACCAGTTCCGCGATGGCGGCGGCCCATTCGTTGAGTTCGATGCCGCGCAACTGCTGCAGGTTCACGGTCTCGTGCCCGCCAGTGAGGCTGTCTTGCGTGTCACCAAAGGCACCCAACTGGTTGAGCACTTCACCCTCCAGCCGTTTCAGGTGCTCCAGCGTCACATACAAAAAATTTGCGCTGCCACAGGCTGGGTCAAGCACGCGCAGGGTGCAAAGCCGGTGGTGAAAGGTCTTGATCTGCTGGCTGGCTTCGCGCCATTTGGCGCGCACCGCCGCAGCGTGGCGCTTGGTGGCCTCCTGGTCTTCCTGGAGCAGGCGGCGGTCAAAACTGGCGGCGTCGGTGCCACCTTTGGCGGCGGGCGGATTGGCTTCCAGATCGGCGGCTTCATGCGCCAGCACCAGCGCGGCGGCTTGGGTGTCGGCCCACTCGGCGCGCAGCGGCTCGATCACGGTGGGCAGCACCAGCCGCTCGACATAGGCGCGTGGCGTGTAGTGCGCGCCCAATGCGTGGCGCTCGGCGGGTTTCAGGGCGCGCTCCAACAGGGTGCCAAAGATGGCGGGTTCGACATCGCGCCAGTTGGTGTCGGCAGCGTCAATCAGCAAGTCAATTTGCGCGGGTGTCAGCAGCAGGCTGTAGCCGTCGGACATGGGCTGTTTGAACAATTTGCCATTGAAGTGCAGCACCTTGGTGGCCAGCGCGGGGCTGAAACCGCCCCGGTCCATGTCGGCCCAAAGGCTTTGCAGCATCAGGCGCAGGGTGGGCGGGTCGGCGCGGTGGCGCTTGAGCAGGCCCAAAAAAGCTTCTTTGGGCAACAGGCCCACGTCTTCGGCAAACATGCTGAACAAACACCGGGTCAGAAAAGAGGCCACCTTTTCAGGCGCCACGTGGACTGTGTTGGATGGATTTTGGGGCTGATTTTGTTCATCAACCGGGTTGCCCTCGATGGACTTGGCCAGACGCGCCAGCACGTCAGACACCTGGCGCGTCACGCGGGCGCTGATGCGTGCCGGGTCCAGGCTGGCGGGGTCTTGCCAGATGCGCCGCAGTTGCTCCCGCATGGCGGGCAGAGCCAGGTCGTCAAGCCGGATGCGAAAACTGCGCGAGTCAGGAAACGGGGTGTAGGTGCCGCCGCTTTGGCTGAATTCGGCATAGACCTCAATGACCGTGCCCACATCCAGCACCAGAATGAACGGTGGTCGGGTCTCGGCCGAAGGCAGGGCGCGCATGTAGCCCTGCGCTTGTGCGTGGGCGCGGATCATGCCGTCATCAAAGCCCTTGGTATGGCTGGCGACCTTGAGTTTTTTGGCTTCCAGCACAAAGTGGCCACGTTTATAGCAGTCAATGCGCCCGGCGCTTTGGGTGCCGTCGCGGTGGGCGAAGGTGACCGGGCGCTCGAACATGTAGTCTTGTTCGGGCGTCGGGTGGGGTTTGTCCACGCCCAACAGGGCGCACAGGTCAATGACAAAGCTTTGGGCGGTGGCGAGTTCGCTGGCGGTGATGCCGCGCCAGCGGCTGATGAAGGCAAGGGCAGCGGTGTTGTCTGGGGTGGCAGTGGGCATGATGGCAGTGGGCTGGGTTGTTGTGCTGCCAATGTGTGGCGATTGCGCTCAGACTTGCGCGCCCATGTCGATGGCTTTGCAGGCCAATTGCACCACTTTTGGGATAGGGCGGCTGGCGGTGCGGTAGCTGATGACGTTGCGCCGCGACATGCCAAGCGTGTCGGCCGCACGGCTGGCTGAAAAACCGTGCTGCATCATCCATGCATCAAAACTGCGGGCGGCATCGCCAGACTGTTCGGCGGCCAGTCGGTAAACGGTGGTGGCGGCGATGGACAGTGGCCCCTCGTCGTCCCACGTCAGACCACTGCCCCATTCTTCTAAAGCAACACGCGCAAACAGTGTGGCGTCTTTCAGTGGTTTGAGACTTTTGAAGTCAGCGATCCATCCGGACAAATCAACATCACTGGCCCAGCCGTCTTCAAAACTGACATGGACACGCAGCTTGTCAAGGGCCGTGGCGCTGGTGATTCGGGGTAGTTTTTCACGCATTGTCATGCTCCATTGAGTTTGTCCCATTCGGCTTGGATCACTGGCCTGTTGGCCAGTGCCCACGTGATCGCTTTGGGCAGCAGCTTGCGGTTGGCATGTCCAGCCAATTCGGTCATCGTGGCCAGATCAACCGCTGAATCACCATCCGGTGTACGCACATGAAAATGAACTGGTGCGTGGTCGGCGTACACAGAAATTTTGACTTTGCCATCACGGTAAATCGTATTCATCGCCGTATTCTAGTGAAAATATTGCACTTATAAGTGCTCTGGCGATACGTTCACCCAAATGGATGCCTGAGTGCTTTGGGCGGTGCGCTGAACTGCCGTCCAGCCGCGCAGCAGGGGAATCGTGCGATGGGTCGGCTCAATGCACCCGCATGCCCGGCTGGGCCCCGGCAAAAGGTTCCAGCACATAGATGCCGGGCTGGGCTTTTTCGTCGGCGTGGCTGGCGGCCAGCACCATGCCTTCACTCACGCCAAACTTCATCTTGCGCGGCGCCAGGTTGGCGACCAGCACGGTGAGTTTGCCCACCAGTTGTTCTGGCTGGTACATGCTGGCAATGCCTGAAAAGACGTTGCGGGTTTTGGGTTGGCCCGCATCGTCCAGTTCACCCAGGTCCAGCGTCAATTGCAGCAGTTTGCTTGACCCCACCACCGCCTGGCAGTCGACAATTTTGGCAATACGCAGGTCGATCTTGGCAAAGTCGTCGATGCCGATGGTGGGGGCCAGGGCTTCGCCGCCCGGATGGGCGATTTCTTTGGCAGTCTCAACCGGCTCCGGGGCCTCGAATAAGGCCTCCAGCTGCTTGATGTCCACGCGCTGCATCAGGTGCTGGTAAGTGCCGATCACATGGCCGGTGGGCATGGGCTGGCTGATGTTGGCAAAGCTCAGCGGCTCAATGTTCAGGAAAGCTTCTACCTGTGTGGCCAGTGCGGGCAGCACGGGTTTGAGGTAACAGGTCAGGATCCGAAAGGCTTTCATACACACCGTACACACGTCCTGCAGGCGGGCTTCCTGGTCGGGCTTTTTGGCCAGATCCCATGGCTTGTTGGCGTCCACATAGGCGTTCACCTTGTCCGCCAACTGCATGGTTTCGCGCAGCGCCTTGGCGTATTCGCGGGCCTCGTAGAGCTGTTCGATGGCACCCACTTCACCGCGCAACAGGTGCAGCAGAGCGGCACCGTCTTCAGAGACTTCACCCAGTTTGCCCTCAAAGCGCTTGGTAATGAAGCCGGCTGCGCGTGACGCGATGTTGATGTATTTGCCAATCAGGTCGCTGTTGACACGGGCCATGAAGTCGTCGGCGTTGAAGTCGATGTCTTCGTTGTGGCTTGAGAGTTTGGCCGCCAGGTAGTAGCGCAGCCATTCGGGGTTCATGCCCAGGCTCAGGTACTTGAGCGGGTCCAGGCCGGTGCCGCGGCTCTTGCTCATTTTTTCGCCGTTGTTCACGGTCAGGAAGCCGTGCACAAAGATGTTGTCGGGCGTCTTGCGGCCGCTGAAATGCAGACAGGCCGGGAAGAACAGGGTGTGGAAGGTGACGATGTCCTTGCCGATGAAGTGGTACTGCTCCAGTTCCGGATTGGCCATGTAGGTCTCATAGTCCTGGCCGCGCTGGCCGAGCAGGTTTTTCAGCGAGGCCAGGTAGCCGATGGGGGCGTCCAGCCAGACGTAAAAGTATTTGCCCGGAGCGTCCGGGATCTCAATGCCGAAGTAGGGCGCGTCACGGCTGATGTCCCAGTCGCCCAGGCCTTCGCTGGTGCTGCCGTCCGGGTTGGTGCGCACGGTGAACCATTCTTTGATCTTGTTGGCCACTTCGGGTTGCAATTTGCCGTCCTGCGTCCATTGTTGGAGAAATTCAACGCAGCGCGGGTCGGAGAGCTTGAAGAAAAAGTGCACCGAGTTGCGCAGTTCGGGCTTGGCACCCGACAGCGCCGAGTAGGGTTTGATCAGGTCGGTGGGTGCATAGACCGCGCCGCAGTTTTCGCAGTTGTCACCGTACTGGTCCTTGGCGTGGCATTTGGGACACTCGCCCTTGATGAAGCGGTCGGGCAGGAACATGCCCTTGTCGGGGTCAAAAAACTGCGCGATGGTGCGGGATTCGATCAGCGAGCCGTCTTTGTTGTCGCGCAGGTCGCGGTAAATCTGGCGCGCCAGTTCGTGGTTTTCCGGACCATCGGTGCTGTGCCAGTTGTCAAAGCCGATGTGAAAACCGTCAAGGTATTGCTTGCGACCGGCGGCAATGTTGGCGACAAACTGCTGTGGTGTGAGGCCGGCTTTTTCGGCGGCAATCATGATCGGTGCGCCGTGGGTGTCGTCGGCACAGACAAAATCGACCGCATTGCCCAGCATGCGCTGGTGCCGCACCCAGATGTCGGCCTGGATGTACTCCATGATGTGGCCAATGTGGAAATTGCCATTGGCGTAGGGCAGGGCGGTGGTGACGAAGAGTTGGCGGGACATGGAGTGGGCTTTCAGGACATTTAGCCCATTTTAATCAGCGCTGATTCAGGCGCAGCGGGTCGCGGCGGCGGTCAATTTCAGTCGGCGTAGTGGCCACGGCGGGCAATGGCGCAGCGCTGGGGTCAGTCCAGTCAAAAAACCGGCAAATCTCGGCGCGTTGACGCATGGCATCCGCGTAACCCAGGGCCATCAGTTCCCTTGTGTAGCCAGGCTCGAACAGCAGGTAGCTGGCCAGCGCCGAGCCTTTGATGTCGACCGCATGGGACGACACGCCCACGCCGCCGAGCAGGGTGCGCACGGCGCTGGGCAGCTCATGAATATGCCGTGCCGCAATGTGATCGAGCCGCTCGGAGGGCGAGATCAGCAGCAGGTTGACCGGTCGCAGGGTGCTGGCGCTGCGTAATTCGGGCGGCACCAGGCTCAGGGTTTGGTTGATGCGGCGAATGCGTTCCACGTCGACCGACAGGGCATCCAGAAAAATGTTGGACAAGGCGTGGCCGGCAATTTGCGCCAGAGTGGGGTAAAGGGCTTCAACCACGGGTTCAGGCTGGGTTCGGGCCTCGTGCATCAGACCGGCGCCAATCACACAAATGCGCTCGGCACCCAGATGGATGGCCGGTGCCACCGGTGCGGTTTGGCGCATGGAGCCGTCACCAAAATAGGCCGTTTGGCCCTCAAATGGCAGCGCCATGGCCGGAAAGACGAACGGAATCGCACTGGAGGCCAGCAGGTGGGCATGGGTGATTTTGTCGCGCAGGCCGCGCCGGTGCGAGCGCACCCAGGGCACGAGCCGTTTGTCGCCCTGGAAAAACGTGATGTGTTCGCCCGAGCTGTAGCTCGATGCCGTGACCGCCAGCGCTTGCAAGTGGCCCTTGCGGATCAGCCAGGGCAAGCGCTCCAGTGGCACCCATTGTTTGAGCAGTTCGGTCAACGGTGTGTTGTCGAGCAAAGACTTTGGCTTGAGCCGTCGCCACTTGGCAATCAGCCAGCCCATGGACAGCAGCGTCATCCAGGAGGCACCACTGCGAAACATGCTGACCGAGTCGGCGCGGTACACGTCCTGGGCATGAAAGTTGCGCCAAATGGCCACGAGCTTGCGCACCGTGCCATCAAAATCATCACAGCCGCAAGCCAGGGCCGAGGCATTCAGCGCGCCCGCCGACGTGCCGCCAATGATGGGGAAGGGGTTGGTCTGGTTTTGTGCGCCACAAATCTGGCGCAGGTCGGCAATGGCTTCGAGCACACCCACCTGGTAGGCCGCACGTGCGCCGCCACCGGAGAGCATGAGGGCGGTGGTGGCTAAGGAATCTGCCGGGAAATCGGACGGTGCAAAGGGGTCGTGGGCCATGATGTGATTATCTGCAGGGGTTAGGGCCGGATCAGGTCAGTGAGCCTGGGGTAAACCCTGATTTGCCTAGTTCAATAAGGTCAAGCTTATCTTGGCTAGACTAGAGCCTCATTAGGAGAAAACCATGGCAGTAGTTGAGCAGACCGTGCTGGATGCCCTCAAGGGCGTGATCGACCCCAATACCGGGCGTGATTTTGTGTCGAGCAAAGCCGTCAAGAATTTGACCGTGACCGACGGTGACGTGGCTTTTGATGTCACGCTGGGTTACCCCGCCAAGAGCCAGATTCCGGGCTTTCGCAAAGAACTGATTGCCGCCGCCAAAAGTGTGGCGGGTGTGGCCAATGTGTCGGTCAACATTGTCACCAACATCACTGCGCATGCGGTGCAGCGCGGCGTGGCCTTGTTGCCCAAGGTGAAAAACATTGTCGCTGTGGCTTCTGGCAAGGGCGGCGTGGGCAAGAGCACCACCGCCGTCAACCTGGCGCTGGCGCTGGCGGCCGAAGGCGCCAACGTAGGTATTCTGGACGCCGACATTTACGGCCCCAGTGTGCCCATGATGATGGGCATCACCGGCAAGCCCGAGAGCGAAGACGGGCAAACCATGGAGCCCATGGAAAACTACGGCGTGCAGGTCATGTCGATTGGTTTCCTGGTGGCGCAGGACGAGGCCATGATCTGGCGCGGCCCCATGGCCACGCAGGCGCTGGAGCAGTTGCTGCGCCAGACCAACTGGAAAGACCTGGACTACCTCATCGTCGACATGCCTCCGGGCACCGGTGACATTCAGCTGACGCTGTCCCAGCGCGTGCCCATGACCGGCGCCGTGATCGTGACCACGCCGCAGGACATCGCCCTGCTTGATGCCAAGAAAGGCATCAAGATGTTTGAAAAGGTGGGCGTGCCGATTCTGGGCATCGTGGAAAACATGGCAGTGCACGTGTGCGGCAACTGCGGCCATGTCGAGCATATTTTTGGCGCCGATGGTGGCAAGAAAATGGCGGCCGAATACGGCATGGACTATCTGGGTGCGCTGCCGCTCAACATGCAGATTCGGTTGCAGGCCGACAACGGCAAACCGACCGTGGTGTCGGACCCCGACAGCGACGTGGCAGCTCTTTACAAGGCTGTGGCACGCAAGGTGGCCTTGTCGATCGCTGCCAAGAACAAAGACTTTTCCAGCAAGTTCCCCAGCATCAAGATTTCCAAGGAAACCTGAAGCCGCAAAGCATGGGGCTCAGGGCTTGGCCTTGACCAGCTCACCCCACAGTTGCGCCAGGCGCACATCACGACCGCAACCCTGGCGGTAAAAGTTGTAGCGTACCGGGTTGATCTGGTGGTAGTTTTGGTGCTCGGCCTCGGCCGGGTAAAAGTCTTCGGCCATCAGCAGCTGCGTCACGATGGGTTCGGGGAAAGGCTTGCTCTTTTCCAGCGCCGCGCGTGAGGCCTGGGCCACTTGCAACTGCTCGGGGCTGGTGGCAAAAACAGCCGTGCGGTAGGGCGTGCCAATGTCGCAAAACTGGCGGTCGCGCGCGGTGGGGTCAATGGTGCGCCAAAAGTAGTCCAGCAGTTGCCGGTAACTCACCTGCTTGGGGTCAAACACCACTTGCACAGCTTCGGCATGGCCGGTGGCGTGGCTTGAGACCTCGGCATAGGTGGGGTTGGCGGTCTTGCCGCCGGTGTAGCCCGAGGTGGTGGCCAGCACCCCTGGCACCTTGTCAAAGTCGGCCTCGGTGCACCAGAAGCAACCGCCGGCAAATACTGCCACTTCGCTGCCCGCCGGCAGGGTCGCCGCGCTGGTCTGGCCAGATGCAGCGGGTGCCTGGCCCGGCTTGGCAAGCAGCCACCAGCCGATCAAACCCAAAATGAGCGCCAGGACCAGCCAAAAGGCACGCTGGATGCGTTTGGGTGTTGTCTTGCTGGGTGGGGTGTTCATGCCGCATGATAAAAAAACCGCCAAAGGCCATCGCAGTGCAGGGGCATCGGGCTACTGGAAACTTGGTTTTCAGTTTGTACCTTGTTTAGAGACCACATTGACCAATCGACAAAGGGATCATCTTGACGGGTCTTTGGTTCAGGTCTTGAAAATCCCAATAAAAACAATCACTTGCAAATCACCACTCGGTACTTACCCTTGCCGACCGGAACGTGGCATGCATCTTGTGTTGTTTAACTACCTATCAAAGATGGAGACAAAATCAATGGAGACTTTCTACGAAGTCATGCGTCGCCAGGGAATTTCCCGGCGCAGTTTGCTCAAATATTGCTCGCTGACCGCCACATCCCTTGGCTTGGCGCCGTCGTTTGTGCCGCAAATTGCACATGCCATGGAAACCAAGCCGCGCACCCCGGTGCTGTGGTTACACGGGCTGGAATGTACCTGCTGTTCCGAGAGCTTTATCCGCTCGGCGCACCCGCTGGCCAAGGATGTGGTGCTGTCGATGCTCTCGCTGGACTACGACGACACGCTGATGGCCGCTGCCGGCCATCAGGCCGAGGCCATCTTGGATGAGATCATGACCAAGTACAAAGGGCAGTACATCCTGGCCGTGGAGGGTAACCCGCCGCTCAACGAAGACGGCATGTTCTGCATCCAGTCGGGCAAGCCTTTCATCGAAAAATTGAAACGTGTGGCCAAGGATGCCAAGGCCGTGATCGCCTGGGGTTCCTGCGCCTCCTGGGGTTGTGTGCAGGCCGCCAAGCCCAACCCGACGCAGGCCACACCGATCCACAAGGTCATCACCGACAAACCCATCATCAAGGTGCCGGGCTGCCCGCCGATTGCCGAGGTGATGACCGGCGTCATCACCTACATGCTGACCTTTGACAAGATTCCCGAGCTGGACCGCCAGGGTCGTCCCAAGATGTTCTACAGCCAGCGCATTCACGACAAGTGTTACCGCCGCCCCCACTTCGATGCCGGTCAGTTTGTTGAAGCCTGGGATGATGAGTCGGCACGCAAGGGTTATTGCCTCTACAAGGTCGGCTGCAAAGGGCCGACCACGTACAACGCCTGCTCCACCGTGATGTGGAACGAGGGCACCAGCTTTCCGATCAAGGCCGGGCATGGTTGTATTGGCTGCTCGGAAGACGGCTTCTGGGACAAGGGCTCGTTCTACGACCGCCTGACCACCATTCACCAGTTCGGAGTCGAGGGTACCGCCGACCAGATTGGTGGTACCGCTGCCGCCGTGGTGGGTGCCGCCGTGGTCGCCCACGCCGCCGTGTCTGCCATCAGCCGCGCCGCCGCTACCAAAGACAAAACCACCAAAGCCTGAACCAGAACACAAGGACACATACCATGGGTGCAACCGAAACACAGGGCTTCAAGCTGGACAACACGGGCCGACGCATCGTCGTCGACCCGGTGACACGCATTGAGGGCCACATGCGCTGCGAAGTCAACGTTGACAAAGACAACATCATCCGCAACGCGGTCTCCACCGGCACCATGTGGCGCGGGCTGGAGGTCATTCTCAAAGGCCGCGACCCACGTGACGCCTGGGCTTTCGTGGAGCGCATTTGCGGGGTTTGTACCGGCTGCCACGCGCTGACCTCGGTGCGTGCCGTGGAAGACGCGCTGGGCATCATCATCCCCAAAAACGCCTACCTGATCCGCGAGATCATGGCCAAAACACTGCAAGTGCATGACCATGCGGTGCACTTTTACCACCTGCATGCGCTGGACTGGGTGGACATTGTGTCGGCGCTGAAGGCCGATCCCAAAAAGACCAGCGAGCTGCAGCAACTGGTGTCACCCTCACACCCGCTGTCGTCACCGGGCTATTTCCGGGACATCCAGAACCGGCTGAAAAAGTTTGTTGAAAGCGGGCAACTCGGCCCCTTCGCCAATGGCTATTGGGGCAGCAAGGCTTATGTACTGCCCGCAGAAGCCAACCTGATGGCGGTGACCCATTACCTGGAAGCACTGGACCTGCAAAAAGACTGGGTCAAGATACACACCATTTTCGGCGGTAAAAACCCGCACCCGAACTACCTGGTGGGCGGCGTGCCCTGCGCCATCAACATGGATGGCGACGGCGCCGCCGGTGCACCGATCAACATGGAGCGGCTCAATTTTGTCAAATCCCGCATTGACGAAATGGTCGAGTTCAACAAAAACGTCTACATCCCCGACGTGCTGGCCATTGGCACCATTTACAAACAAGCTGGCTGGTTGTACGGCGGTGGCCTGAGTGCCAGCAACGTCAGCGATTACGGCACCTATGAGAAGGTCATGGGTGACGCCAAAACGCAGAAGTTGCCTGGCGGTGTCATCCTAAATGGCAACTGGGACGAGATTCACCCGATTGACCCACGCGACCCCGAGCAGGTGCAGGAATTCGTCACCCACAGCTGGTACAAATACGCCGATGACACCAAGGGTTTGCACCCCTGGGACGGCGTGACCGAACCCAACTACCAGCTCGGCGACAAAACCAAGGGCACCCGCACCAACATCGAGGAAATCGACGAGAGCGCCAAATACTCTTGGATCAAGTCACCCCGCTGGCGCGGCCATGCCATGGAAGTGGGGCCCCTGTCGCGTTACATCCTGGCCTATGCCCACGCCAGCAAGGGCAACACCTACGCACAGCGACCCAAGGAGCAAATTGAGTACGCCGCGCAAGTCATCAACAGTGCTTTCCCCAAGGCCTTGGGCATGCCAGAAACGCAATACACCGCCAAGCAACTGTTGCCGACCACCATTGGCCGCACCCTGGCACGCGCGCTGGAAAGCCAGTACTGCGGCGAAATGATGCTCGATGACTTCAACGAGCTGGTGGCCAACATCAAGGCCGGTGACCGCAGCACCGCCAATGTGGAGAAGTGGGACCCGGCCACCTGGCCCAAGGAAGCCAAGGGTGTTGGCACCGTCGCCGCTCCGCGCGGCATGCTGGGCCACTGGATCAAGATCAAGGACGGCAGAATAGAGAACTACCAGTGCGTGGTGCCCACCACCTGGAACGGCAGCCCGCGTGATGCCAAGGGCCAGATTGGTGCTTTTGAGGCCAGCCTGTTGAACACCCCCATGGCCAACCCGGAGCAACCGCTGGAAATTCTGCGCACGCTGCATTCGTTCGACCCCTGCCTGGCCTGCTCCACCCACGTGATGAGCCCGGACGGCCAGGAAATGGCCAACGTCAAAGTACGTTGAACCACATTGATCCCATTTAGAGATTGGAGAACTTCATGAAACTGTTGACACAAAACACCGTGCGCGGCCTCGGCCTGACGGCCCTGGGTTTGTTTGCCGGACTGGCCCAGGCGCACACCGGCCACGGCACATCGGGCATTTCAGAAGGTATGGCCCATCCGTTTGGCGCGGACCACCTGCTGGCCATGGTGGCGGTAGGCATCTGGTCGGTCTCAGCCCTGCCCGCCAACAAGGCTTGGTGGGGGCCTGCGACGTTCATTTTGTCGCTGGTGGCCAGCGCGGCCCTCGGTGCTGCGGGTTTTGGCGTGCCATTCCTGGAGCAAATGATCTCGCTCAGTGTGGTGCTGTTTGGCGCCATGCTGGTGTTGAGCCGTCAAAAAATGCCAGTGGCTTTGGGTCTGGGCCTGGTGGCAATGGCCGCTTCCCTGCATGGTTTGGCACATGGAGCCGAGACACCAGCGACCGGGTTTGCCGCATATGCCGTGGGCTTCCTTGCAACAACCGCCGCCCTGCATTTTGGTGGCGTGTCTATCGGGCAAGGTATCCGCACATACCTTGCCGAAAAATCTGCGTGGGTCATGGCAGGTTTGGGCACGCTCTTTGGCAGTGCCGGGCTGTACCTGTTGGGTCAACTCTGATGCACCGCTGCGCCAGACCTGCCACAAGGAGACACCATGAACACGAGTAGCGCAACACCCATCGCAGACCTCCATGCCGCCTTGCCAACCGAAGACGAGGAGTTGTCTCACAGCACGGCCATCAAGTCGGTTTATGTCTATGAGGCTCCGGTGCGTGTCTGGCACTGGGTCAACGCCCTGGCCATCACCGTGCTATGCATCACCGGCTATTTCATCGGTTCACCGCTGCCCACCATGCCCGGCGAGGCCAGTGCGAATTTCTTGATGGGCTATATCCGCTTTACCCACTTTTCGGCAGCCTACATTCTGGCCATTGGACTGTTGGGCCGCACCTACTGGGCGTTTGTCGGAAACCACCACGCACGCGAACTGTTTTCGGTACCTTTGATGCAGCGCGCCTACTGGCATGAAATGCTGGCCATGTTGAAGTGGTACAGCTTTACCGGTCCACGCCCCGGTCCTTACGTGGGTCATAACCCGATGGCCCGCTTTGCCATGTTTTTCGTGTTTCTGTTCACGGCGGTATTCATGGTGTTCACTGGCTTCGCCATGTATGGCGAAGGACTGCAAGCAGGCTCATGGGCCGACAAGCTGTTTGGTTGGGTGATTCCGCTGATGGGTCAGTCGCAGGACGTGCACACCTGGCACCACATGGGCATGTGGGTGATTGTGATTTTTGCCATTGCGCATATTTACGCCGCCATTCGCGAAGACATCATGGGCCGCCAGAGCATTGTGAGCACCATGATCTCGGGTTTTCGCACTTTCAAAGACTGAGCCAGTTCACCATGCGCACCATCGCCTTTATTGCACCCTCCGGCGTACCTACCCGCCAGCCGGTGCATCCTGGGCGGTTTCTGGAGCGGCACTTCCTTCAGCCCATGGCGCTGTCGCAAACCCGTGCGGCGCGCCTACTGGGTGTATCGCGCCGCCGCATGAATGAACTGGTCCAGGGTCACCGTGCCATGTCAGCCGACACCGCCATTCGCTGTGCTTTGGCCTTTGGTGTACGGGCCGATTTCTGGCTTGCCTTGCAAGCCCATTGGGACTGTTTTCACGCCTGGCGCAGCCTGCGCCGCAGCCACATCGTGAGCCACGCGCCCATGGCGTTGACAGCGCGCGCCCGGCTTGCCTCTCAACCCTGACTGACGCGCACCTGCGTAACCACGTATGACCACCTGCACGCCCATGGGCACCTGTAACCCCCCTGGTAACACCCCGCCTGAAGAGCACATTGTGGTGCTGGGCATCGGCAATGTCTTGTGGGCCGACGAAGGTTTTGGCGTGCGCTGCATTGAGGCCCTGCAACGTGAATGGACGTTTGCGCCCCATGTGGAACTGATTGACGGCGGCACGCAAGGCCTCTACCTGATCCAGAACGTGCAGTCTGCCACCCGGCTGCTGATTTTTGATGCCATTGACTATGGTCTGGCACCCGGCACCCTGAAACTGATTGAAAACGACGAGGTGCCGAAATTCATGGGGGCCAAGAAGATGAGTCTGCACCAAACCGGTTTTCAGGAAGTGCTGTGCCTGGCCCAATTCACCGGCGACTACCCGAGCCAGGTGCTTCTGATTGGCTGCCAGCCTGAAGAGCTGGAAGACTATGGTGGCAGTTTGCGCCCCATCGTCAGGCAGGCCATGAGTCCGGCACTGGCCCATGGTCTTGAGGCACTCACTGCCTGGGGCGCACAGCCCCAACGCCGAGCCAAACCCCTGCCTGAAGATGCCACCCTGACCGGTGCCATGCTGACGCTGGAACGTTATGAAAGCGAGCGGCCGAGTGCCGAACACGCCTGCCGCAAGGGGGATGACCGTTTCATCCCGAAGGGGCTCTGACATGTGTATTGGTATCCCCATGCAGGTAACTTCCGTCGAACCCGGCTCTGCCAACGTGACCGGGCGGAGCGAGGTCCGACGGGTTGGTACCCGTCTGATTGACAAGGTTGAGCCCGGCCAATGGCTGTTGGTGTTTCTGGACGACGCGCGCGAATTGATTACGCCCGAGCGCGCGGCTGAGGTGAACGCAACGCTGGATTTGCTGGCATTGGCCATTGGGCAAGGTGTCTCACCTGCATTCCCTGACGAACCCGGCTTTGCGCTGCCTTCCGGAATGGCTTTACAAGCCGTGCAACGCATGACCCAAAGCTGACCCACCCTATACACCTGGAGACACACATGATAGATACCGATATTGAAGCCCCGCCACTGCTGGCACAACTGGTCAACAAACACCAGGCCGTCTGGATTGACTTTGACAACATCGATGCCTGGCTGGCCGCCCAGCAGGGCGACCATGTGCTGCTCTTTGCCGGTGACCCGGTACGCTTTCCGGAAGCGGTGGACGTGGCGGTGGTGCTGCCCGAATTACAACAGGTCAGTGCATCGGTTGGCCGCCCCTTCGGCATGGCGGTGGCGGTGCCAGAGACCGCAGAAGCGCTGGCGAAAAAGTTTGGCTCGCAGCGCTGGCCGACACTGATGTTTTTCAGGAATGGCCACTATGTGACCACGCTGTCAGGCATGCACGACTGGACCGACTACCTGACCCTGCTTGCCCAGGCGCTGGACGCACCGACCAGCCGTGCACCCACCATCGGCATCCCGGTGGTCAGCAGCCAGGCGCAGGGCGCAAGCTGCCACTGACCACCCCACTTCGTCATCCATTGCCAGACTGCGAGACCCTCATGTACGACATCAAACCTTTTCCGATTCCTGTGGTGGCTGACCTCGGGCCCGGCACCCAGTCTGAAGACGAAACGTTGGACTACATTGCCATGCCGCAGGGCATGGAAACCTTCCATACGCCCGTGCTGCCTGAACCCGAAGAAATCGCCCGACATGCCGGGGCGGTTCAGGTACTACATGAGGTGCTTGCGGCGCTGCGCCAGGTCGCCGAAGGTGCCTCACCCAAGCATGAGACGGCCCGTGTCGCGCTGGCGGACCTTCCGGCCCAAGACCTGACGCTGATCAACCAGGTGCTGGGCGAAGGCGAGGTCAGCGCACAGGTGTTGGCACCTGACGGCACGCCTGTGCTGCAGATTCAGGAATCCGTTTTTGCCGGTGTGTGGCGTGTGATTGAGTCGCCGGGTGATGGCCCGGTGCGCGACTGGATTGAGGTGGGTGGCATACCAGAAGTGTTGCGACAAACCGCCAAACTGGATGGCAGCCAGTCCGTGCCAGCCGCCTTGGCCGTACCACCCGAAGTGATGAACGCACCCAGCGTGCTGGTGGAGCTGGAAGACCAGCGCCGTACCTGGCAACCGGGTCAAATCGCTCATGTGGTCAATCTGAGCCTGCTGCCCCTGACACCGATGGACATTGGTTACCTGGACCATCGGCTTGGCACGGGGCGGGTGCTGATTCTCTCGCGTGGCTACGGCAACTGCCGCATCACCAATTGCTGTGTGCCCCACACCTGGCGCGTGGTCTACTACAACTCGCAGGACACCGTGATTCTGAATTCCGTGGAAGTGACCGATATGCCCGAAGTCGCCTGCGCCGCACCCGAAGACCTGGTTGATTCTGTGGACCGGCTGCATGAAGTCCTGCAATGGGTGAATCAGGCCTAGGCCCAACATGAAAGGCAACACATGAGCGGCGTGAATGGTCAACAGTTTGAGGGCAGCTACCTGGGCGACCGCGCCCGCCTGCCCGCGCACGCCACGCTGGAATGCAAGATCTGCTGGTGGGTTTATGACCCGGCCGAAGGTGACCCGCAGTGGCAAATATCACCGGGTACGTCCTTTGCCGATTTGCCTGCGCACTGGCGCTGCCCGCAATGTGACGGTGCTGCCGACCAGTTCATGGTGGTGTCATGATCAACACACCGCAACGCCGGGTTCTGACACTTGAGCGCGTCTTTACCGAGATCGCCCACACCCGCATGCTGGGGGTGCCGGTGCAAAACTCTGCCGTGTATATCCAGGCGTTTGGTTTTCTCCCTGAGCCTGACGACACAGATATGCTGTTGGGGGTGCTGGTGACCCCCTGGTTCATGAACCTGGTTCGGTTGCCGACACGGGCACCTTCACCGGGTGACAAGCTGCTGGCGGTAGGGAAAAAAGCCCGCCGAATGGTGGGCCATGAATCTTTTGAGTTCATCGGTGCTTGCGAGCCGGGCATGGGCGCTTTTGAGGTTTGCTCGCTGTTTTCGCCGATGTTTCAGTTTGCCGATCATGCGGCGGCAGCCGATACTGCGAGCGAAATTCTCAATCTGCTCCGCACACCCGTGAAACCCGCCGCCATCCCACCTCAACCCTTGCCAAACCGACGCGGTTTTCTGTTTGGCCGCGGCACCGAGCCCACGCGAGCACAAGCATGAGCTCCTCCATGGATCTGGCTGGCAGCTACACCTTGCGCCCTGGTGTGCCCCGCAGCATTGAGGGCCGTCGGCCCGTGATGGGCCATGGCACCCTCGGTCGGCTGTTGCGTGGCCAACAGGGCGAAGCTGTTGAGCGCACGCTTGGGCAGGTGTTCACGCTGTGCTCTCACGCGCACCGCCGCGCCGCGCGCCTGGCCCTGAATGCTGCCCACCCGCACCCGGAAAAGCGTCTGCCCAACGAGCCCGCCGTGCTGTTGTGGCTGGAAACCGCGCGCGACCATTTGCGCAGCATGGCACTGGACTGGCCCCGCCGACAGCTCGGTGTGCCGATCAAGCCAGCCCAACTGGCGTGGCTGCGCGACTGCCCACTCTCGATGAGTCACACCGCCCACCAAAGCACAGAAGATCAGGCATGGGAGGCACTCACGCAGTTGCGATGCTGGCTCGAAGACCGCATATTGGGTCAGCCGACAGGTAGCTGGCTGATCCACCATCGCGAGCCGGCTGCGCTGGCGCAGTGGTGCCGATCCCACGCACCCAATCTGCCCCCGGCGCAAGCGCTGCACACCTGGCATGAACTGGCCCACGCATTGGCACCGGCCACACATCACCTTGACTTGCTCGACACCAACCCCGTCCAGCAGGCGGCCGCGCTGCAGGCGCTTGCACTCGCGCTTGCCAACGACATCAACTTTGCGCAACGCCCCACCTGGCTAGGTCAGGGTGCCGAGACCGGCCCGTGGACACGCTTGCGGCATCGCAACAAGACAACGGCCGCAGCGACCGCCTGGACACGGCTGTCCGCACGCTGGACCGAACTGATGGAAATAGCGGCCATCCAACCACATACCCCGGCACAACACATGCCCGACGTGTTGGCCAGTGGCGCGCAGCAGGTTGGTGAGGGTCAAGCCATTGCCTGGTGTGAAATGGCACGCGGGCTGCTGCTGCACTGGGTGCAGCTTGATGCGCAAGGACAGGTGGCTGACTACCGGGTGCTGGCACCGACCGAGTGGAACTTTCATCCCCAGGGCGTGCTGGCCAAGGCTTTGAGCACGCTTGCGCCGCAAGACACCGCATCCGCCTTGGCGCTTGCCGCTGCGTTTGATGCCTGCGTTGACTGCCAGGTAAGCACCCCTACGTCCCCGGAGACCCCCCATGCATGAACTGAGTCTGGCTGGCGGCATTCTGCGTGTGCTGGAGCAAACCTGTGAACGTGATCCGTTCGAGCGAGTCACCCACCTGCGCCTGGAAGCCGGTGCCCTGAGTGGTGTGGAACTCTCTGCGCTGCGTTTTGCGCTCGAAGCCATTGCGCCGGGCACCTGCCTTGAACACGCCACGATTGACATTGATGAGCCTGCCGCCACCGCCTGGTGTTTGCCGTGCGGCCAAAGTGTGGACATCCGCTCGCGCCTTGATCCCTGTCCGCTGTGTGGTGGCTTTCAGCTGCAAGCCACCAGTGGCACAGAATTGCGGGTGATGGAATTGCAGGTCATCTGATTTCACCAATAAAAAGGAAAACAACATGTGTGTCGTTTGCGGTTGCAGTAACACCGGGGCCACCCCGTCAGACCCCAACGTGGCGGTGCGCCCCACCACTGGCGATTTGCATTTTGGTGCCGGGATCGCCCGGGTGTCGGTGCCCGGCATGAGCCAGGCGCGCGCCATCAAGCTGGAGACCGATGTACTCGGTGCTAACAATGCGGTGGCTGCCCAAAACCGGGCGCACTTTGTCTCGCATGACGTGACCGCCTACAACCTGGTGTCCAGCCCCGGTTCTGGTAAAACCACGCTTTTGTGCGCCACCATTGAGGCCCTGAAAAAACGCCACCCTGACGTGGCCGTGGCTGTGATCGAAGGCGACCAGCAGACCAGTTTTGATGCGGATCGCATTCGCGCCACCGGTGCGCCCGCCATCCAGGTCAACACCGGCAAGGGCTGCCACCTGGACGCGCCGATGGTGGCCGAGGCGTTTTCGCGGCTGGACTTGCATGCAAAACACCATCATGCGCATGAAGACCAGCACCATGACCACGAGCATGAACACAGTCACGATCATTCGCACGTCCATGGGCATGGGCATTCGCATGAGCATTCACATGAGCACAATCACCCCCACGACGCACCCACACTGTTGTTCATTGAAAACGTGGGCAACCTCGTCTGCCCGGCGATGTGGGACCTGGGCGAAACCGCCAAGGTGGCTATCCTGTCGGTCACCGAGGGCGAGGACAAACCCCTCAAATACCCCGACATGTTTGCCGCAGCCAAATTGATGATCCTCAACAAGATCGACCTGTTGCCCCATGTGTCGTTTGACGTGGCCCGCTGCATCGCGTACGCGCGCCGGGTCAACCCGAGCATCACGATTTTGCAGTTGTCTGCCACCACCGGCGAAGGCATGGAGACCTGGCTGGACTGGCTCCTGGCCGGGCCAAAACACGCTCAGCATGATCCCGTGCAAGCGCGCATCGCCCAGCTTGAAGCGGAACTGGCACAACTCAAAGCAAGGCAAGTCTGAGCCATGGCGCGTATCCTGGCTTTTGGTGCTTTTCTGAAAAATGCAGCGTGTCTGCTCGACACCGACACGCCTGATGCGCCACGCTGGTCGAGCGTGCATGGCGACCTGTCTGACCCGGCATCGTGTGTCGCCTTGAGCGCGTCCATCCAGGCGCTGCTGGGCGAAGTGGGTCACCGCATCGATGCCGTCGCACACGATCTGCACCCCGACTTTTTTAGCACCCATCTGGCCTTGCAGGTGGCGCAGGAACACCGGGTGGAGGCTGTGGCCGTGCAACACCACCACGCCCACATTGCGGCTGTTTTGGCCGAGCACTGCCTGGCTCACCCAGTGCTGGGTCTGGCGCTTGATGGCGTGGGTCTGGGCACCGATGGGCTGGCCTGGGGCGGCGAGGTCTTGTTGGTAGACGGCGAACATTTTGAGCGCGTGGGCCACCTGCTGCCACTGGCCTTGCCCGGTGGCGATGTGGCGGCCAGAGAACCCTGGCGCATGGCCGCAGCGGCCATGCACGCTTGCAACAAAACGGACCAAATCGTGCCTCGTCTCAGTCCCGTGGTGGGCGAGCAGGCCGCACGCACCCTCACCACCATGTTGCAGCGCTCCCTCAACTGCCCTGCCAGCACAGCGGCCGGACGCTGGTTTGACGCAGCAGCCGGACTGCTGGGTTTGTCAGTCCGGCAAGAGGTGGAGGCACAGGCGGCAATAGCGCTGGAGCAAGCCGCAAAGCGCTGGCTGCAAAGCAACACCATGGAAACCCGACCCGACGACTGGTGTATCACCGAAGATGGTCAGATTGATCTGCGCCCGCTTGTTGTCTCATGGTTGGGCAAAGACCAGTTGAACGAACCGTCCAAAGTAGACGAGGCGGCAGCGCGTTTTCACCTGAGCTTGGCCGATGCCCTGGCCAACCACACCGCCAGCGTCGCCAAAACGCGTGGCGTGCGCGATGTGGCCTTGGGCGGCGGCTGTTTTTTTAACCGCATCCTCACGCAGCGCCTTGTTTCGCAACTGGAACGTGAGGGCTTGAACGTGCTGCAAACCAAACATCTGTCGTGTGGCGATGCCGGGCTGGCGCTGGGCCAGGCCTGGGTGGCGGCCCGCGCGGCATTGACAGCATGTAGCCCAATGGCTACATTTACCCTATGATTGAAATTCGCAAAACCGATCTTTTCGCTCAGTGGATAGATGCTTTGCGGGACCTTCAGGCAAGAGCTGATCATTCCTCTGGCCGGTGGAGACAAGACAACCCAAGCCAAGGACATCAAGACCGCTTTACGCCTCGCTTGTCATCTTTCGGAGTAAATACCTACCATGGACAAGACCGTGACCACTCGTTATGACATCGCCGAACACCTCAGAACACCTGAGGAAATGGCTGCCTATTTTGAAGCCTGCCTTGAAGAAGCCGACGGGGATGCCGCATTCATTGCCAAAGCGCTCGGCGATATTGCTCGCGCCAAGGGCATGTCACAAATCGCGCGCGATACCGGGCTGTCCCGCGAAAGCCTTTACAAGGCGCTTTCCGGTGATCGCAGCCCTGGCTTTGACACGATCCTCAAGGTGATGGGCGCACTTGGGCTGAAGTTGCATGTTGAAGCAAGTCGCGGCTGACGAGATGCGCAATCCTGTGGTCAGCCTACTGGAATTTGCCAGCTTGAACGTGCTGCAAACCAAAAATCTGTCGTGCGGCGATGCCGGGCTGGCGCTGGGCCAAGCCTGGGTTGCGGCCCGGACGATGACCACGGGTTGCAGCACAACAATTCGGCGTCAAATTTCACCTTGCGTTTAAGTATTTTGTAGATACAATTAAATATGCTCACATGGGTCGAAACCAAGCGCAAGCTGAATATCAAGAATCACGGGCTTGACTTCGTTGGATGCGATGCAATCTGGGATCACTTCACAGTGACCCGCGAGGACAAACGGCAAGACTACGGCGAAGAGCGCCTGGTCTGTTTCGGTCTTCTTGAGGCCGATGTGGTTGTGATGGTTTACACCGAACGCCCCAAAGGGCCTCACGTGATATCGCTGCGAAAGGCAGAAAAACATGAAACTCGCTACTACCGCCAAGTTGCCAAAGAAAACCTCGGCTAAGGTCAACGACCCGGACAATCCGGCGTGGACAGAGGACATGCTGGGTGCGCCAGTGCTCAAGCGTGGACGTGGGCCGCAGGCCACTCCCACGAAGGTGCTCACCTCTGTTCGTTTGGATGCGGACATTTTGGAGTTCTTCAAGGCACAAGGGAGTGGTTACCAGTCCCGGATTAATGCCGCGCTTCGCATGGAAGTGGAGCGAAATTTAGCTGGTCGCCCAAGAGCGGCAACACGCAAGCGCGTTGCGGCTTGACTTCCTCAAAGCATCGCACATTGACCACACGTACGCAAATTCGCACCATTAGATTCAATTCTGAGGGAAACCAAAATGCAGTCAGTAACCGCTAGCGAAGCCCGCGCCAATTTGTACCGGATCATTGATGAGACGGCAGCGTCCCATGAACCGATCATCATTTCAGGCAAGCGCACAAGTGCCATACAAGAAACCTTGTACTTGCTTGCGGTGCCCGGTATGCGCGAATCCATCAAAGCAGGCATGGCGGAGCCATTGGTCAAAAGTGCGAAGGCGCTGAAGTGGTGAGTTGGGATGTCGTTTATGCAAAGCAAGAACTCAAAGATGCAAAAAAGTCGGAGACCTTGCTGGAGCCTACTCGCGCCGCATCAACATCCAGCATCGACTGGTTTACGAAGTATTCACCAAAGAGAGAACCGTCCGTGTATTGCGTATGTGGACCCACTGTGAGTGAACGGGCTAACAGGTCGGCCCACGCACAATGGCACAACCCCGCCGTCGTGGATGAGGTCGCCGCGCGCTTTCAACTGCCGCTGAGCCCGGCCTGGATTGCGGGACGCAACATGGCAACGGGCGCGAGTGTTTTTGGGGTCGGATTCCAAATGGGAAGCGAAGCACCCGAGGGGACGGACAACGTCCGGAGAATTTTGGCAAAACCCCAAGTCCAGGACTCTGACCCCAATAACACGGGGTGTGTCACCATGCCACATACGAATATGGCTGTAGCGCATGTGGAATGTGCGCAAGCAGCTATTTGATAGATAGCTAAATTATGAAAACGAAGAAAAACCACCTTCGCCCCAGTGACTTCAACCATGGGCAATGGAATCCTTTGCCGCACAGTTTATTTCGCCGTCTGGCTTGGAATGGCCAAGATGGGCGCTCGACTACATTACGTTGAACTCAAATGGCCGACGCTCCATCCTTCGACATTGACGAGTGGCTTAGCCGCATCGATCTTGCTGCTGTACCGGATCCCGCCGACAAGCTGCGAGAGTGCGAGTTTTTCTTCGACTTGCTATGCCGAGAGGCTGATCGTGACCGGTTTCGGTGGCTCGTGAGCGCTTTCATGAACGCTGCTTACAGTTTCTTCGAGTCTTCCGCTCTCACGGCCTACTTCCGATTCAACGATAACGAGACGGGAGAGCCTGTTCCAGATTCGCAAGCACTGGAGGTGCTACGTAAGTACGTGGTGGTCATACGGGACGAGAAGAGGCCAAACTTCGTTAAGACCGCTGGTCTTGTCCCACTTACCAAGCAGCTTTACGAGTTTCGCAAGAAGAGCACGCACCGCCACCCTCTCTCGTTGATGGCGACAGGTGCGGCCTTGCCTGAGAGCTACCACTTCGGCAACATGCGGGGGAACGGCACTCCTGTCATGCCGCTCTGTCGCGCGCTAGTCGACCTGCTGCGACGCGTCCAACAGGAGATAGATGAGTGATGTTGTCCAAAGTGCGTTCTAACTTGGCAGTCGAGACGGGCGCCCAAGCGCGTTCCGTCGCTTCACGTCGGCGCGCCCTTGGGTGCCGCTCACCTCTACGTTGGGCGGCTACATGAGACTGGCAAACGATTCTGTTTTGCGGCAAGCGTTGTATGGGATGTACGTCGCACTGTTCAATGCAAAACGGGTATGCCCGAGCGACTTTCATGCGAGCCGTCTTACCACGATACAGACCGCCCTAATGGGTATCGAGGACTGCGGCTGGAGGGTTGTCGGTATTACAAGGGAAGCTCTGGAATTGCTGGCGACTGTGGATTTCAACAAGAACAAGTTGCCCCGGCAGCTTTGTCGAGGGCATATCACTGACCGTATCGATACAACACGGTTGCTATTCGAGCGTGGAGAACCGATTGAGCTTGACGACTTCTTCAAGGTTTTTTTGCACAACGATCGCACCGTGATAATGCTCAACAAGCAGAACACTAAACCGTTTCCTGACTACATCGACATCGACAACTCCGATGCGACGCTGTTTCCCAACGGCTCACTTATGAGTTGGAAACATCGCAAGAAGGAGCGTGAGTACCTGCGGCTGTTGCATGCTGAACTATTGGCGAGAGAGCGGAAATGACCGTCCGTCCAACCCATCATTCGAGCGGAAGCTGCGCGATGAAGCCACTCAGCACCGGTGAATTCAAACGCTATGTGTCATCTCTCACCAGCCCTTGTACGCCTCCGAGCAACCCGGCTCTCTCCACGGGTTATGGGGGTCAGAGTCCTGGACTTGGGGTTTTGCCAAAATTCCCCGGACTTTGTCCGTCCCTTCGGGTGCCTCGCAGCCATATTGGAATCCGACCCCCCAAACCCTACGCCGCAGAAACATCAACAACAAAACAAGCCGATAGCCATCGTGAAATAAGCGCAAGCAGCGGCCATCTTCATAGCACACCAAGGAACCCATCATGTGTCTAGCCATTCCCGCCCGTGTCGTAGAACTCTTACCCAATCTGCGTGCCATCGTCGATCTGGGCGGTGTGCGCAAAGAGGTGTCCATTGACCTGGTGGCCGATGCCCAACTGGACGACTATGTGATCGTCCATGTGGGTTACGCCCTGGGCATAATCGACCCCGAAGAAGCGCAGCGCACCCTGGCCCTGTTTGCCGAACTGGCCCAGTCGGAGGCACGGGCATGAAATACATCGACGAATTCCGCGACGGCAAGCAGGCCCGCCACATCGCGGCCAACATCGCCGCCGAAGTGCGCCCCGACACCTCTTACAGTTTCATGGAGTTTTGTGGCGGACACACCCACGCCATTTCGCGCTACGGCATTGCGGGCATGTTGCCGCCCAATGTGCGCATGATTCACGGGCCGGGTTGCCCGGTGTGTGTGCTGCCCATCGGACGGGTCGACCTGGCCATCCGCCTGGCGCTGGACAGCGGGGTGATCTTGTGCACCTATGGCGACACCATGCGGGTGCCCGCATCAAGCGGCCTGTCCCTGATCAAAGCCAAGGCGCGTGGTGCCGATGTGCGCATGGTGTATTCGGCCTCCGATGCCCTCAAGCTGGCCGAGCAGCATCCCGACCGCGAGGTGGTTTTTTTTGCCATCGGCTTTGAGACCACCACCCCGCCCACGGCGCTGATACTGCGCGATGCCAAGGCGCGTGGCGTGCGCAATTTCAGCGTGTTGTGCTGCCATGTGCTGACCCCCTCGGCCATCACACACATTCTGGAATCTGCCGAGGTTCGCCAGTTGGGCACCGTGCCGATTGACGGCTTTATCGGGCCGGCCCATGTGAGCATCGTGATTGGTTCGCAACCCTACGACCACTTTGCCCAGGAGTACCGCAAGCCGGTGGTCATCACCGGGTTTGAGCCGCTGGATGTGATGCAAGGCATTTTGATGCTGGTGCGCCAGGTGAACGCGGGCAGCGCCGTGGTAGAAAACGAATTTTCAAGAGCCGTCACGCCGGAAGGCAACCTGGCCGCACAAAAACTGGTGTCGCAGGTGTTTGAATTGCGCGAAAGTTTTGAATGGCGCGGCCTGGGTGAGGTGCCCTACAGTGCCCTGAAAATTCGCCCGGAGTTTGCGGCGTGGGATGCCGAACGCAAGTTTGACTTGCACTACGCCAGCGTGCCCGACCACAAGCAGTGTGAATGTGGTGCCATTTTGCGGGGTGTCAAACGCCCGGCCGACTGCAAGCTGTTTGGTACCGTTTGCACGCCAGAGAGCCCCATGGGGTCGTGCATGGTGTCCAACGAGGGCGCTTGTGCCGCCCACTATTCCTATGGCCGGTTCAAAGACATTGCGGTGGTTTCAGCATGACCGAAAAAAAAAGCTATTTGCGCCCGGTGGACTTCAAACACGGGCACGTCGACATGACCCACGGTGCCGGTGGCCGCGCCTCAGCCCAGTTGATTGACGAGCTGTTTGCCCGTGCTTTTGACAACGAGTACCTGCGCCAGGGGCACGACGGTGCGCTGCTGCCCTTGCCCACTGAGGGTCGTCTGGTCATGGCCACCGATGGGCATGTGATCTCGCCGCTGTTTTTCCCGGGGGGTGACATTGGTTGCCTGTCGGTGCATGGCACGGTGAACGATGTGGCCATGTCGGGTGCGCGGCCGCTGTACCTGGCAGCGAGTTTCATCATTGAAGAGGGCTTCCCCCTGGCAGACCTGAAACGCATCGTGGACTCCATGGCCGCTGCGGCCCGTGAAGCCGGTGTTCCAGTAGTCACCGGTGACACCAAGGTGGTTGAAAAAGGCAAGGGCGACGGCGTGTTCATCAGCACCACCGGGGTAGGCATTGCGCCACCGGGGCTGTGCATTGATGGCCGCCAGGCGAAAGCGGGCGACGCGATTCTGGTCTCTGGCACCCTGGGCGATCACGGTGTGGCGGTGATGTCCAAGCGCGAATCGCTGGAATTTGACACCGCCATTGAGTCCGACACCGCCGCCCTGCACACGCTGGTGCAAGCCATGCTGCAAGCGCTGCCCGACCCCAACCTGCTGCATGTGTTGCGCGACCCCACGCGCGGCGGCCTGGCCACCACGCTCAATGAAATTGCACGGCAATCCCAAGTGGGTATGGTGATTGAAGAAGCCGCCATTCCGGTATTGCCCCAGGTGGAGGCCGCCTGTGAATTGCTCGGGCTTGACCCGCTGTACGTGGCCAATGAAGGCAAGCTCATTGCGCTGTGCGCACCCGAGGTGGCAGACACCCTGCTGGCCGCCATGCGCGCGCACCCGCTGGGGCAAGGCGCGCAACGCATTGGCACCGTCATTCAGGACAGCCACTGCTTTGTGCAAATGAACACCCGTTTTGGCGGCCGCCGTGTGGTGGACTGGCTCAGTGGTGAGCAGTTGCCGCGCATTTGCTGAAACATAGACCATGCGCATCCTCCTGCTCACCCACAGCTTTAACAGCCTGACCCAGCGGCTGTTTGGCCTGCTGCGCCAGCAAGGGCACCAGGTGTCAGTGGAGCTGGACATTGCCGACGTGGTGACCGAAGAAGCGGTGGCGATGTTCAAGCCCGACGTGGTGCTGGCACCGTTTCTGAAGCGCAGCATTCCCGAGTCGGTCTGGGCGCGTACGGTGTGTCTGGTGGTGCACCCCGGTGTACCCGGTGACCGTGGCCCCAGCGCGCTGGACTGGATGATGATGCGTGATGAAGCCCAATGGGGCGTGACGGTGCTGCAAGCCGTGGCTGATTTTGACGCGGGCGAGGTCTGGGCCTGGGAGCCGTTTGACGTGCGGCCACAGGCCACCAAGTCCAGCATTTACCGGCGCGAGGTCACGCAGGCCGCCGTGGTGGCGGTATTGCGCGCCCTGGCGTGTTTTGTGCCGGGGCAACTGGCACCCGCTACGGCAGCCACTAGCACCTGCAATGACTCAAGCAGCCCTGGCCAATGGCACGCCTTGATGTCGCAGGACGCGCGGCGCATTGACTGGGTGCGTGATACCACCCACACCGTGCTTCGCAAAATTGCGGCGGCAGATGGTTTTCCGGGCGTGCTCGATGTGTTGTGGGACCAGCCGTGTCGTTTGTTTGACGCACATCCCGCCAGTTCTGCTGTCAGGAACCAATTCGAGGCCAGCCTGCCCGGCGAGGTGCTGGCCCGCCGTGGCCCGGCGCTGCTCAAACGCACGGCTGATGGCGCGGTGTGGATCAGCCATGTGCGCCCGGACGATGGCACTGCGGCACGCGCAGACGGTAGCAGCGTGCTCAAACTCGCCGCCACGCGGGTGTTTGCCACGCAAGCCGCCAGCTTGCACGAGCTGGCCGCGCCGCTGATGCGCAACGACGATGAATGGGACGAGCTGCGCTACCGCGAGTTTGGCCCCGAAGGCGCGCGTGTTGGTTGGCTGGACTTTGAGTTCCACAACGGTGCCATGTCCGAGCGCCAATGCCTGCGCCTGCGCGATGCCCTGCGCTGGGTGCGCACCCGCCCCACGCAGGTGCTGGTGCTGGCGGGCGGGCAGGACTTTTTCTCCAACGGCATCCACTTGCACGACATTGAAGCTGCACAGCGTGTGACAGGCGACAGTGCCGCCGATGCCTCCTGGCGCAACATCAACGCCATGAACGATGCCACGCTGGAGGTGTTGACCCTCACCGACCGCATCACGGTGGCCGCCCTGCACGGCAATGCCGGGGCCGGGGGCTGTTTTCTGGCACTTGCCGCTGACCTGGTGTGGGCCCATGAGGGCGTGGTGCTCAACCCGCATTACAAGAACATGGGCAATCTGTATGGCTCCGAATACTGGACCTATTCGCTGCCACGCCGCATGGGTGACGCTGCCAGCCGTGCACTGATGCAGGAACGCCTGCCACTGAGTGCCCCCGAGGCCGTGGCCATCGGCTTGCTTGACGACTGCTTGGCGGCAGACAGTGCCGCGTTTGGCCACCAGGTGCTGGCGCGCTGCCTGACGATGGCCAGCGCACACGATCTGGCGCAGCGGTTAAAAACCAAGCAGGCGCAGCGCGAACGTGATGAAATGCGCAAGCCTCTGGCCAACTACCGCGAAGAAGAGCTCACCCGGATGAACCGCAATTTCTATGGCTTTGACCCCAGCTACCATGTGGCAAGGCACCATTTTGTCTTTCGCAAGCCACACGCCTGGACGCCCCGTCATCTGGCGCTGCATCGCGAACTAAAACCTGCATCCACCACACCCAAACCCGCATGAATACCCCAGGCCTGCCCTCCTCGAAAGCAGTTTTGCCACTGGTGCTGGTGGTCGATGACGAGACGCATTCGCTGGATGCCATCCGACGCAATCTGGAAGAAGACTTCTCGGTATTGACGGCCCCCTCGACTGACGAGGCGCGTGCCATGCTGGAGCAGCATGAGATCAGCGTGATCCTGTGCGACCAGCGCATGCCGGGTACCACGGGAGTCAAGTTTCTGAAGGAGGTGCGTGAGCAGTGGCCGGACACGGTGCGCATCATCATCTCCGGCTACACCGATTCGCGCGACATCATTGCCGGCATCAATGAGGCGGGCATTTACCAATATGTGCCCAAACCCTGGCTGCCGGAGCACTTGCTGGCCACCGTGACCAATGCGGTCGAGGCACGTACGCTGCAGATGCAGACGCAGCGCCTGAATCTGGAATTACGCACCAGTGCACCCGTGCTGCGCCAGCGCAAACAAAGCTCTCTTGCCAACGCCCATGCGGCCTTTGACTTTGACAGATTGGTGCGTGCACCCGGCAGCCCGTTGGACGCTGTGTGTGAAATGGCTGCCCGCGTGGCCCGATATGACCTGGCGGTGCTGGTCACGGGTGAATCAGGCACGGGCAAAGAGCTGCTGGCCCGCGCCATACACTACGCCAGCCCCCGCAGCGAGCGCGCTTTTGTGATGGAAAACTGCGCCGCCATGTCTGACACGCTGCTGGAGTCCGAGCTGTTTGGCCACAAGCGTGGCTCCTTTACTGGTGCTTTTGAAGACCATGTGGGCCTGTTTCAGCGGGCCGATGGCGGCACCATTTTTCTGGATGAAATTGGTGACACCTCCCCTGCGTTTCAAGTGAAGTTGCTGCGTGTGCTGCAAGAGGGTGAGGTGCGGCCAGTTGGTGCCAGCCGCGCGGTACTGGTTAATGTGCGGGTGATTGCCGCCACCCACCGTGACCTGGAACAGGACGTGCGATCCGGCCGTTTCCGTGAAGACCTGTATTACCGCATTGCCAGCATCACGCTGTCTGTTCCCCCGCTGCGGGAACGCAGCGCCGACATCCTGCCGATTGCCAACATGTTGCTGTCTCTCTCGGGCCTGGAGTTGGGCCACCCGAATGTGCGATTTGCCGAAGATGTGCCTGCCAATTTGCTGGCACATTCCTGGCCTGGCAATATCCGTGAGCTGAAAAACGAAATCTTTCGCGCGGTCGCCCTGTCGGATGGCGAAACCGTGTCCGCCACATCGTTCTCTCAGCGGGTGCTCTACGGGCAGCCGGGCAAGGCAGCAGAATTGAAGGGCAGCAGTCTGGCGCAAGCCGGTAGCCTGCAGGAACGCCTTGATGCCATTGAAGCGGTGATTTTGCGCGAAGCCTTGTTGCGCCACCGCTGGAACAAAACCCACGCGGCCAAAGAGCTGGGCCTATCGCGCGTCGGATTGCGGCAAAAACTGGCCCGCTTTGGTCTGGAGGGTCAATCCAATGGGTAAAGCTGAATTCAACGTGCTGTGGCTCCAGTCGGGTGGGTGCGGCGGCTGCAGCATGTCGCTGTTGTGTGCCGACACGGCAGATTTTCGTGGTCAGTTACGCCAGGCGGGCATCAACTTGCTGTGGCACCCGTCGCTCTCGCTGGAAACCGGCCAGGAGTCGCTGGATGTGATTCAAGACTGTTTGAGTGGGCGAACGGTTTTGCACGTTCTGTGTATTGAGGGTTCGATATTGCGTGGCCCGGAGGGCACTGGCCGGTTCCACTTGTTGGCGGGTACCCAGGAACCCATGATGAAGTGGGTGCAGCGCTTGAGCGCAGTCGCCCAGCACGTGGTGGCTATCGGCACATGTGCCGCTTTTGGTGGTGTCACCGCAGCCGGAAGCAACCCCACCGATGCTTGTGGCCTGCAATACGAGGGTGACCAGGTGGGCGGGCTGCTGGGCAGTGACTGGCGCAGCCGCTCCGGCTTGCCGGTGATCAACGTCGCGGGCTGTCCGACTCACCCAGGGTGGGTGCTGGAAACCCTGGCGGCGCTGGCCGACCCACAGCCCATCACCGCCGATCAGCTGGACGCCCTGGGTCGCCCGCGTTTCTACAGCGATCAGCTGGTGCACCACGGCTGCACCCGCAACGAGTTTTACGAATACAAGGCCAGCGCGGAAGCGCCAGGCGACCTGGGCTGCATGATGGAAAACATGGGCTGCAAGGGCACACAGGCGCATGCCGACTGCAACATCCGCCTGTGGAACGGTGAAGGCTCCTGCGTGCGTGGTGGTTATGCCTGCATCAGCTGCACCGAACCCGGCTTTGAAGAGCCGGGCCACCGGTTTGACCAGACACCCAAGGTGGCGGGCATTCCCATCGGATTGCCCACCGACATGCACAAGGCCTGGTTTGTGGCACTGGCATCGCTGTCAAAATCCGCCACCCCGAAACGCGTCAAACTCAACGCCACCTCCAGCCACGTGGTGGTGGCCCCCATGATCAAGAAAACGCGCCTGAAATGACACGCTTGCTGGTAGGCCCTTTCAATCGGGTCGAAGGAGACCTTGAGGTACGTCTTGACGTGGCAGACGGCCAGGTCAGGCAAGCCTGGGTGAACGCACCCATGTACCGGGGTTTTGAGCAGATATTGCAGGGCAAACACCCGCTGGATGCGATGGTCTATGTGCCACGGATTTGCGGCATTTGCTCGGTTACCCAATCGGTGGCCGCAGCACGCGCACTGGCGGCGGCGTGTGGCGTGGTGCCGCCGCCCAACGGCGTGCTGCTGACCAATCTGATGCTGGCCTGCGAGAACGCGGCCGACCACCTGACGCACTTCTACCTGTTCTTCATGCCCGACTTCACCCGCGAGGTGTATGCGGGTAGGCCCTGGCATGCGCAGGCACAGCAGCGCTTCTCCACCGTGTCTGGCGAACACGCCCGCGAAGCCGTGGCCGTGCGGCAACGCTGGCTGCAGATCATGGGCACGCTGGGTGGCAAATGGCCACACACCCAGTCGATTGTTCCCGGCGGGTCGACCCGCGGCATCAGCAGCTCCGAGCGTTACCGGCTGGGCGCACGCGTGGCCGAGATGCGCAGTTTTCTGGAGCGCGTGCTCTATTGCGCGCCGCTGGAAGAAGTGGTGGCGCTGGGGAGTGTAGACGCACTGACACAGTGGCACGCCCGCGACCCGTTGCGGGGTGACCTGCGCCTGTTTCTGTCCATCGCGCAAGACCTGGCGCTGGAGGATCTGGGGCGTGGGCCAGACCTGACCCTGAGCTACGGTGCCTTTGCCGAGCCGGGTGGTGGTTACGCCATGGCACCCGGCGTGTGGAACGGCAGCACCCTGCAAGCGGTCAACATCGCGCAAATCGCCGAAGATGCCCGCCACGCCTGGCTGGCTGATGGCGGCGCAGCCTTGCCACCCGCCGTGGGCCTGACCCTGCCGCAGATCGACAAACCCGAGGCCTACACCTGGAACAAAGCCCCCCGCCTGGACGGCCAGGTGCTGGAAACTGGCGCACTGGCGCGCCAGTTGGCTGACGGCCAGCCTTTGATCCGGGCACTGTGGCAACGCAGCCGGGGCAATGTGATGACACGGGTGCTGGCCCGGTCTCTGGAACTTGCCCGCCTGGTGATATTGGCCGAGCAATACCTGCGCACCATCGTGCCCGAGGCCGAGTGCTGTGTGGCGACTCAACTGCCCGACCACGTCGACACCTACGGGCTGTGTGAAGCGGCGCGCGGCAGCCTGGGTCACTGGCTGTCGATCCGTGAAGGCCGCATTGCCAACTACCAGATCATTGCGCCAACCAGCTGGAACTTCTCACCGCGCGACCGTCAGGGCACACCCGGTGCGCTGGAAGCTGCGCTGGTGGGCGCACCGGTGGCCGAAGGCGACAGAACCCCGGTAGCAGTGCAACACATCGTGCGCTCTTTTGACCCCTGCATGGTGTGCACCGTGCATTGAACTGGCAGCGCCCCATGGACTTGCCCACGTCAGATTTGACTGCCACACCACGGCCCCTTGAAGGGCTGGACGAAGGTGCCTGGCTCGATGTGATCCAGAAAATGGACGAGGTCTATTCACGCCTGCTGACCGACGAAGTGGCGCTGGAACAAAAAAATTCGCAGCTGGAGGCCTCGCAACAACTGGTCTTCAGCCTGTTGTCGTCGATGTCGGACGTGCTGGTGGCGGCAGACGCGCAAGGCCTGATTGAACAAACCAACCAGGCCCTGTGTGAGCTGGTGGGCAACACGGACGAGGCGCTGATGGGTGCGCCCATGCACAGCCTGCTGCACAATGGCCAGGGTGCCGATTTGCTGCAGGGCATGATGCAGCGCACCACCCATTTGCGCCACGGCGACACGGTGGAACTCATGCTGCGCGACGGGGCAGGGCAGGCCGTGCCGGTGGATTTCACCGTGACGCCGCGTTATGACGGTCGGCGGCGTTGTGTGGGCTACGTGTTTGTCGGGCGGCCCATGGCCGAAATCAAGCGCGCCTACCGGCAGTTGCACGAAGCGCACGAAGCCCTCAAGCTCACCCAGCAGCAGCTGTTACATGCCGAAAAAATGTCATCGCTGGGCCGCCTGGTGGCCGGCGTGGCGCATGAGCTCAACAACCCGATCAGCTTTGTGCTGGGCAATGTGCATGTGCTTAACCGCTACACCACCCGCCTGCGCCAATACCTTGACGCGTTACACGCTGAAGCCTGCCTGAGCAACAACGCCACGCTGAATGCCCTGGCGCAAAAGCTGCGTATTGAGCACATCCTGAAAGACCTGCCCTTCCTCATGGACAGCACCATTGAGGGTGCCAAGCGCACCGCCAGCATTGTGGACGGCCTGAAACGCTTCTCGGTGCTGGACGGGGAGGAGCGCGAGGTGGTCGTTGTGGACGCTGTGATCGAGCGCGCCATCCACTGGGTGCGCACCGGCATGAAGCTCGAATTTGAGGTGGCGTTTCAGGACTGCTCGGGCTGTGCCGTGATGGGCAACGCCGGGCAACTGCTGCAAGTGCTGATGAACCTGATCCAAAACGCTTACGACGCGGCGTACAGCCCGTCTGGCATCACCCCGAAGCTGCGCATTTGCGCTCGATGCGAGGCAAATTGGGTGGTGATCTCATTGCATGACAACGGCCCCGGCATTGCGCCGCAGGTGATGTCCAGAATTTTCGAGCCCTTTTTCACCACCAAACCAGTTGGCAAGGGCACGGGCTTGGGCTTGTCAATTAGCTACGGCATTGTGAAAAATCACGGCGGCACACTCAACGCCAGCAACCACCCGGAGGGCGGGGCTGAATTTGTGCTGCGGCTACCAGCAAGTCAAACCCCCCTTGAGACATGAGACGCCGTATTCGCGGTCGTGATGCTTCAGCGTTGCGCGCGCCGACCATCGGCAGGTCAAGTTTTTCTGCGTAGCTCGCGCAGCATGAACAGGTAAAGCCCTTCCACCTTGTCGCGCGCCCAGGGCGTCTTGCGCAAGAACTTCAGGCTGGACGCCACGCTGGGGTCATGCGTGAAGCAGCGTACCGGAATACGTTCACCCAGGCCGGGCCAATCGTAGTGGGTGCTCAAGGCTGTCACCATGGCTTCCAGCGTGACGCCGTGCAAGGGGTTGCGGGCTTGCGGCGCGGGGGGGCGTGCTGGTGCTTGTGGCGTGGGGTCTGCGGGTTCTGCGGATAAAGTGGGCATGGCCTGATTTTCGCACCAGCTGAGCGTCTTGCGGTGCAACGCGTTGGGGCAATGTCGGCTCAAGAATGCAGCTTTGGACTGAAGGCGCGGTTGGCTTGGGCAGCAAGCAGCTCAAACCTTTTGTCCAATGTCCAGATGAGAGTTTTCTCGCTTAGCAAGGCACTGGCGAGCAAGCTTAAGTCAACGAAGCCGCAGCCGTGACCATAGAGCTGCCGCGCATCAAGCATTGCCAGAAGTTCATCCTGCTTTGCAACTGGCACGCGCTCCAGTTCGGACAACATGTTGATGATCACCTTGCGGCTTGGCGGTGTGCCGCAGGCCACTTCCGCCACGATAAAAGGATGGCAAACGACCAAGTCGGCCTCAAGCAAGGCAACCAGGTGTTCATTGCGCTGTTTGAAGTGCCCTACCCATACGGAGCTATCAACAAGCACATTCATGGCGTGTTCGCCTCTTCGCGCCGACGTGGAACCAGCTCGACATCAGGTGCCTGGCCACCCAATGCAGCAAGGCGCCGTGCGGTCTGCCGTTGGATAAACGCCTTCACGCATTCCCGGATCAGTTCGGACTTTTCAAGGCCCGGCTCCGCGAGTGATGCCGCTTTGGCAAACAGTTGGTCGTCGATGGTGAGCGTGGTGCGCATGCCGGGCCTCTTGTGTTGATAAAGACATCATTTTGCATCAAATAAAGCATCAGGTTGGTGCCCGGCCCCGGGTCAGGCTCGCCTGCGCATCTCGCGCAGCCTGAACGGCAAGCCTATTTCTTGCGTTCTGAATTGCCCTGGTTGATTTTTTTGGCCTTGGCTGATTTGACGGTGGGTGCGTCGGCCAACTTGGGTTGTTTTTGCAAGGCAGACGCCAGGTGTTCACACAGGGTGCGCAAAATCTTCACCCGGGCGTAATTCTTGTCATTGGCCTCGACCAGTGTCCAGGGTGCCTCACCGGTGCTGGTGCGCTCCACCATGTCGCAAATGGCTTGCTGGTAGTCGTTCCACTTTTCACGGTTGCGCCAGTCTTCCTGCGTGATCTTGAAGCGCTTGAACTCAATCTGTTCGCGTTCCTTGAAGCGCTTGAGCTGTTCGGCCTGGCTGATTTGCAGCCAGAACTTGACCACAATGACCCCGGCTTCGATCAGCTCGTGCTCAAAGTCGTTGATCTCACTGTAGCCGCGCAGCCAGTCAGTCTCGGAGCAAAAGCCTTCGACCCGTTCCACCAGCACGCGGCCGTACCAGGTGCGGTCAAAAATGGCAACGCGGCCATGGCGTGGCAGCTTGTGCCAAAAGCGCCACAGGTAGGGTTGTGCTTTTTCTTCGTCGGTGGGGGCTGCCACCGGTGTCACCTGGTACTGGCGCGCATCCAGCGCTGCCGCTATGCGCCGTATGGCCCCGCCTTTGCCCGCCGCATCGGCGCCTTCGAAGGCGCACACCAGCGAACGGTTTTTGAAGCGCGCGTCACGCACCAGCTCCGACAGGCGCCCTTGCCATTTGGCCAACTCGTCCTTGTAGGGCTTGTTGGCCAGCGTCAGCGTCAAGTCCAGCTCGGACAACACGTTACGGCCGTCCAAGTCCACCCGCACCATAGGTGCCGTGAGCGTGTGCAGTGTCTCCTTGGTCGCCAGCTTGTTTTGCATGGCTTTGAGCAGTACCTGGCCCACCGTCATGCAGCGGTAGCGGTCGTCGGTGCCTTCCACCACCACCCAGGGCGCGGCGGCGGTGTTGGTCACGCGCAGCAAATGGCCGGCCACGTCCTGCAACTGGTCGTAGGTTTTGAGGCGATCCCAGTTCCATTGCGTGACGCGCCAGGCGGTGCGTGGGTCGCTGGAAAGCGCTGTGAGGCGCTGTTTTTGCCCTTCCTTGGTCAGGTGAAACCAGAACTTGAGCACCAACGCGCCTTCGTTGACCAGCATTTCTTCGAAGCGGTTGATCTGTTGGGCCCGGGCATCGAGCTCCTTGATTGAAATAGCACCTTCAATCCGTTCGCGAATCGGGTCGGAGTACCAGGAACCGGCAAACATGCTGACCCGGCCTTTGGGCGGCAGACTGTGCCAGTAACGCCACATGGGTGGGCGCTCGCGTTCTTCGTCGCTGGGTTGGGAAAATGCCAGTGTGGAGATAAAACGTGGATCCATCCACTCGTAGAGCACGTTGATGGTTTCACCCTTGCCCGCGCCGTCCTGGCCGCTGATGAGCACCACCACCGGGGTCTTGTGCTGCTCAAACAAGTCAATTTGTGCCGCCAGCAGGGCGGCACGCAAGGTGGGAACAGCTTCGCGGTAAGCAGTTTTACTCAGCTTGTGGCCAATTTCTGCGGATTGAAACATGGGGTGCTTTCGGTTGGGCGTGTAAATAACAGACAGCGTACGTTAATCATTGTCAGCGCGCTGGGTAGCAGCAGATTGCACCAACTGTGTCACGCATTTTTTGATGCATCGCGGAAACCAAGGGTTTTACCTCATCTGTAAGGCCGTTTTACGCGCGCCAGGTCGCGTCAAGGGGTATTTGAATCCGTTACAGTTCCAACCCATATGCCGACCTTGCGCCCATTCATTGAAGTTGCCGTGATCATGCAGCGCGTGACCAACACCGGCCCCGCTGCTCGCTGGCAAGCCTGGCGCTGGCAGCTGGCCGAAGTCGTGATGCACGAAGCCGGTTTTGGCACCGAGCCGCGCCTGCTGTACCAGAGTGACACGGAGCAACGCTGGTTGCATGGTGGTTTCAAGGTGGAACTGTTCAGCGATGATGGCGAGGGTTATTACCTCAACGCCAGTACCGACGTGCCCAGCTGGTTTGTCTTGTGGCGTATGGACGACGAGCCTGGCGTGGCCGCAGAACCCATTCCGAGGCCGCTGGTGGTGAGCCTGAGCTACTACGACGCGGGGCGCTGGCTTGACGCCCAGGAGACCGTGGAACAGGTGCCCGCCCCCGCGCCGGTGGTGCAGTGGCTGCAGACCTTTGTGGATGAACATCACGTGGTCGAGCCCAAGCGGCGCAAGCGGCCCGAGAGCTTCCGGTCGCTCACCGACCGCTTTGGCAGCCCGGCCTCGATCAGCACCGATAAAACCTTTGGCAACGGGCAGGGCGGTGGCCGTGGCTGACGGCTTTTTGGGCCGTTGGTCGCAGCGCAAACAGGCGCTGCGTGAGGGCAGGGTGGTGACAGAGCCGCCTGCTGCCAAAGGTGCGGTACTTGCCGAACCGGCGGCACAGGGGGTGCCTGAAAGTTTAAACCCGCAGTCCACGGAAAACCAGACTGCCAGCGCAGCGCCAAATGCTATGTCGGATGCACCGGCGACCCCCGTCCCAACACTTGCCGACGTCCAGGCCCTGCACGCTGACAGCAGCTACGCCCCTTTTGTGGCACGCGATGTGGCCCCAGAGGTGCGCAACGCCGCCATGAAAAAGCTGTTTACCGACCCCCATTACAACGTGATGGATGGGCTTGACATTTACATCGACGACTACAGCGTGCCCAGCCCCATGCCGGCAGCCATGCTGCGCCAGATGGCGAGCGCCAAGTTTCTCAAGCTGTTTGACGACGACGAGCAGGCGCCGGTAGATCAGGTGGCCACTCCAGCAATTTCTGAAGCTGCCACGCCGGCGGTGTCTCCCAACCAAAACCCACACCATGACCACACTGATCTGCGACTGCAACCAGACCATGCCGCTCGACCCGCGTGCCCTGAGCGCGAGCCTGAACGAGCCTTTGAGCCTGCATTCAAGCCTGTGCCGCCGCCAGGCCGCTGAGTTCTTGCAGGCTGCAGCCAACGGCGTTACGCTGGTAGTGGCCTGCACCCAGGAAATCCGGCTCTTCAATGAACTGGCCGACCAGGCCAAATTGAGCACGCCGATCAAGTTTGTCAACATCCGCGAAACCGGTGGCTGGAGCCGCGATGCGGCGCAGGCCAGCCCCAAAATTGCCGCCCTGCTGGCCGTTGCCCATCTGCCTGAGCCCGACCCGGTGGCCACGGTCACTTACAAGAGTGCAGGGCGGGCCCTGGTCATTGGTGAACTGGGTGCGGCCGAGCAAGCGGCCGAGTTGCTGGGCGATGTGCTCGATGTCACCCTGTTCACGCAAGGTGCTGGCGACCTGGGCGCGGCGCAGGAGCGGCGTTACCCGGTGCTCGGCGGCCAGATCGAGTCATTGGCGGGCTGGCTCGGCGCATTCGAGTTGCGCTGGCAACAAAACAACCCGATTGATCTGGACCTGTGCACCCGCTGCAATGCCTGCCTGGCCGCTTGCCCCGAAGACGCCATTGGGCTGGACTACCAGATTGACCTGAAGGCCTGCGATGCCAAGCGCGCCTGTGTCAAGGTGTGCAAGGTGGCCGGTGCCATCGACTTCAACCGCACGCCGCAAAGCCACACCGAACCCTTTGACCTGGTGCTTGACTTACGCGCCACACCGGCGTTCAGCCAACACGCCAAACCGCAAGGCTACCTGCATTGGGACGGGCGCGATGCGCGGGCACTGCTGGCCTGGCGCGAGCTGGTGGGCGAGTTTGAAAAACCGAAGTTTTTCAACTACAAGCAAAAGCTCTGCGCGCACAGCCGCAATGACAAGGTGGCGTGCACGGCTTGTATTGACGTGTGTTCGGCCAGTGCCATCAGCAGCGATTTCAAGCGTCAGCAAATCAAGGTGAACCCCAACCTGTGTGTGGGCTGTGGCACCTGCAGCACGGTGTGCCCGACCGGCGCCATGGGTTTTGCCTACCCGCGCGCCAGCGACCAGGGCGTCAAGCTCAAAACGTTGTTGGCCACCTACCAGCGCAGCGGCGGCAAGGACGCCGCGCTGCTGCTGCACAGCCAGGGCGCGGGGGCCAGCCTGCTGGGCGATCTGGGCCGCGCTGCACAACTTGAAAAGGCTCAAAAAGACGGCACCCATGGTGTGCCGGCGCGCGTGCTGCCGCTGGCGCTGTGGCACACGACTTCGACCGGATTGGAGCTGTGGCTCACCGCCGTGGCCTATGGTGCATCCAACGTCTGGGTGCTGTTGACCGACGAGGAAGCGCCCCAGTATGCCGAGGCGCTGCGCGAGCAGATGGCCGTGGCACAGCGTATTCTGACGGGTCTGGGTTACTCCGGCGAGCATTTCAAACTGCTGCATGTGCGCGACGCGCGTGACCTGGCCGCGCTTGACCGCGACTTGCAGGCTGCACCCGCGCAAGCCCCGGCGCGCCATGCCGGTTTTGCCGTGCAAGCGGATAAACGCGCCACGCTGGAACTGGCGCTGGACCACCTGATCAGCCACGCACCCAATCCCAGCCAAGTGCCCATTGCCTTGCCCGCCAGCGGTTCACCACTGGGCGGTCTGGCCATCAACAAGGACAGCTGTACGCTGTGCCTGAGCTGTGTCAACGCCTGCCCGGCCAGCGCGCTGGCCGACAACGCGCAGGCGCCGCAATTGCGCTTTATTGAGAAAAATTGTGTGCAGTGCGGCCTGTGCGTGAAAACCTGCCCGGAGCTGGCGCTCAGCCTGTTGCCGCGACTCAACCTGGCACCGCAGCGCAAGGAGCATGTCGTGCTCAACGAGATGCAGCCCTATGCCTGCGTGCGCTGTGGCAAACCCTTTGGCACGCTCAAGGCGATCGAGGGTATGCTGGGCAAACTGGCTGGCCACAGCATGTTTCAGGGCGCGGCGCTGGAGCGCTTGAAAATGTGCGGCGACTGCCGCGTCATCGACATCTACTCGGCCGACTTTGAGGTCAATATCACGGATATCAAATCATGATGCCTTTGCCCGAAACTGCCCTGAGCAGCGCGCTCGACGAAGAAACCGCCCGTGCCGAGTTGTACGGCTTGCTGGCCCAGCTCTACTATGCGCCGCCCGCGCCTGAACTGCTGGCCAACCTGCGCCTGGCCGCCACCGAAGCCCCGGCTGCTGGTGGCTTTCTGGAGGAACCCTGGCGCGCCCTGGTCGGGGTGGCGCGCGAGCTGCGCGACGACGCCATTGCCGACGAATACAACGCCTTGTTTGGCGGTGTCGGCAAGCCCGAGGTCTACCTCTATGGCTCTCACTACCTGAGTGGTTTCCTCAACGAAAAACCGCTGGCGCGCCTGCGTACCGAACTCACCAGCCTGGGCCTGGCGCGTGATGAGGCCATGTCCGACACCGAAGACCATATCGCTTACCTTTGCGAAGTCATGCGTTACCTGATTGCCGGCGACGACGTGGCGGTGGCCAACCTGACGCGTCAGCAGAGCTTTTTTGCCGAGCACCTGCAACCCTGGGCCGTGCCACTGGTGGATGCCATTGCCCAGCACCCCAAGGCGCGCTTTTATGCCGCAGTGGCCGAGTTGACCCGTGCCTTTGTGTCCGTGGAAGCGCAAGGCTTTGACATGCTGGACTGACCTGGGGCCACGGCCTCAGGGCGTGTTCCGGTTGTCCACAGTCCACCAAGTCACATCGTTAATGCTGCGCACCACCTGGTAAGCCTCAACCGCTGCACCCAGCAGCACGGCTTGCTTTGCAGCCGTTCACCCATACCGATACCCTGCGGCTGTTCAACAGATTGCTGTATTTTTGGTGTCGCGTAGGTGGCAAACACCAGCTGACGCCAACCCTGGAACGGCGTTACCGCGATCAGGCTGGCCTGCGCCTTCCGTGCCCAGAATCACAAAACCGGTGGCGGTCTGCGTCGCTGAACGGTGTGCTTGTTTGGCAGGTTGGCGCATGGTTTCCCCAAGGGTGTGATGGCTTTCAGTATCTCCTATGGCAGCGATCGGCATCAAACCTAGTGATAACCCTTATTTCGTTCGTTTGTCGACTATAAATGCGCGAATAACGAACGTAAATGAACAATTTAGTTAAAAATTTTCATTCGAAATAGATAAAGTACCGAAACTTTTCGAGATTTATCTGTTTATCGCACGTTTTTCGACTTCCCAAAGACAACGCAGCCCATTCACATCAGGAGACAAAAATGCAGGATCTGATTTCGCACCAACTGGTCAAGTACCTCGAAGACCGCGGCGTTGAGCACATTTTCGGCCTCTGTGGCCATACCAACATTGCGGTGCTGACGGCGCTGGAAAAAAGCAGCATCAAGTTCATCAACACCCGCCACGAGCAGGTGGCCGCCCACGCCGCCGACGGTTACGCCCGCGCCAAGAAAACCACCGCGGTGGTGCTGAGCCACCTCGGCCCCGGCCTGACCAACGCCGCCACCGGTGTCGCCAATGCCGCGTTGGACTCGGTGCCGATGGTGGTCATTGCCGGCGACGTGCCCAGCCACTACTACGGCAAGCACCCGCACCAGGAAATCAACCTGCACTCGGATGCGGCCCAGTCGGAAATCTACCGTCCGTTCTGCAAGCGCGTGTGGCGCGTTGAGCGCCCTGACCTGTTCCCCGAAATCATCGAAAAGGCGTTCCAGCTGGCCGAATCAGGCCGCCCGGGCCCCGTGCTGGTGTCGGTGCCGATGGACATCTTCTCGAAGGAAGTGGACGTTGAACTGTTTGCCAAACTGAAGTTACATACCAAGAAATTGCACACCCCGTCAATTGACGACGAAGTTGCAACACAAATCATCGAAGCCCTGGTGGCTGCCAAAAAGCCACAGCTGCATGTGGGTGGCGGCGTGGTGCTGGCCAACGCCACGGCCGAGCTGGAAGAGTTTGTCAACCACATGAGCCTGCCCGTGTCGCACAGCCTGATGGGCAAGGGGGTGCTGCCGGACGACCACCCCTTTATCCTGGGCATGACCGGCTTCTGGGGCACGAAGTTCATCAACGATAAGTGCTTGAACGCGGACCTGGTGTTCGGTCTGGGAACCCGTTTTGCCGAAGCCGATTGCAGCTCGTGGGAAAACGAGTACACCTTTGACTTTACCAAGAGCAAGCTGATCCACATCGACATTGACGCCAGCGAAATCGGCCGCAACTATCCCGTAAAGATTGGCGCCGTGGCAGACCTCAAGCAAGCGCTGAAGGTGCTGAACCGGGTTGCCAAAAAGCTTTACCCGCAAGGTTTCAAGAATGATGAACTGAAAGCCGAGATGGCTGCCAACCGCAGCACCTTCAAAGCCGGCCTGGTGGCGGCCCAGCAAAGCAATGCCTTTCCGATGCGCCCCGAGCGTATCCTGGCCGACGCGCGCGCCGTGCTGCCGCGTGACGTGATCATCACCACCGACGTGGGCTGGAACAAGAACGGCGTGGGCCAGCAGTTTGACATCTTCACTCCCGGCAGCATCCTGACACCGGGCGGCTTTGCCACCATGGGTTTCGGCGCACCGGCGGCCATCGGTGCCAAGATTGCCTGCCCGGAGCGCGTGGTGGTGTCGCTGGTCGGTGACGGTGGTTTTGGCCAGAATCCGGCCATGCTCGCCACCGCCGTGGAAAGCAATGTGCCGGTGATCTGGGTGATCATGAACAACTGCGCCTTCGGCACCATCGCCGGTTTGCAGCTGGCGCACTACGGCACCACGGTCGGCACGCTGTTCTTCAAGGACGGCGCACCGTTCCAGGCCGACTTTGCCGCCATTGCCCGTGCTTACGGTGCGGAAGGTGTGCGCGTGACTTCCGCGGAGGAGTTCAAGCCCGCGCTGGAACAAGCCATGGCTTCCAACCGTCCGTTTGTGATTGACGTGGCGATGCAAAACGCACCAGTTGAAACTGCTGGTCACTGGAACATCATGGACATTTATTCGCCAGGCAAGAAGGTCCATCACGCCGATACCAGCGCAGTAGCGGCTGCAGGTGGTGCCTTGTCATGAAACACGAATACTCATTGGCCCACCTGACAGCCATGGCGCTGCCGCCGGTGGATCTGATTGAAGTCGCCGCCAAAACCGGCTACGACTATGTGGGTCTGCGCCTGAGCCGGGTCACCGATACTGAGCCGCTTTACCCGATCATCGCCAGTAAAACCGCCATGGCCGCCACCAAGGCCAAACTGGCGGCAACCGGCATCAAGGTGTGGGACGTCGAGTTGGCCCGCATGGACCCCAGCCTGGATGCGCAGAGTTTTTTCCCGATGCTCGACGCCACCGCCGAGTTGGGTGCCAAACATGTGATCTGCCAGTTGCCTGACCCCAACCGCGAGCGCGCCCACGCGCGTTTTGCCACCCTGTGTGACTACGCCAAGCCGCTGGGTATCACCATCAGTCTGGAATTTCCGTGGTGGACCGAGACCGGCAACCTGGAAACTGCCACGACGGTGCTCAACACCGTCAAACGTTCCAATGCGGGCCTGTTGATCGACATGCTGCACTTTTTTCGCTCCAACTCCAGCCATGATGCGCTGAAAAGCCTGCCGCGTGAATGGTTCCAATTCGCCCATGTGTGCGACGGCCCCGCCACCATCGCCCCTGGCATGGACAGCATCCTGCACGAGGCCCGTAGCGACCGCCTGTTCCCGGGCGACGGCGCTTTTGGCGTGAAAGACATCCTGGCCTGCCTGCCCGACCTCATCACCTACACCCTGGAGATTCCGGGCGACGCGTTAGCCGCTGAAATTGGTTTTGAAGCCTACGCCCGCCGCGCCCTGCAAACTGCGCGAAGTCACCTGGATTGAGAATGCATGTGAAACAACACAACTTCAATTTCGCGGTCTTTGTGGGGCCGAATTCATTCGGCCAGGTCGACTGAAGTCGACCCTACAAACAGCCCTACAGGCAAACCATTCCCCTATTTCTCACACCCCCTAAACCGGAGACAAATCATGAGCAACATCCCCCCAGAACTCAAGAAGACCGAGATCAATGCCGAACAACGCGAAGAACTCGACAACGCCTTTGCCAAAGCGCGCGCTGCCTTGGCCATCATCGAGACCTATGACCAGGCCCGTGTTGACCGCCTGTGCCAGGCTGTGGCCTGGGCCGTGTCGAACAAAAAAACTTTCACCCGTCTGGTCGCAGAAGGTATTGCCGAGAGCCGCCTGGGCGACCCGGTCAGCCGTATGGGCAAGCGCCTGAAAATCCGCGGCATTTTGCGTGATGCGCTGCGCCAGAAAAGTGTGGGCATCATTGAAGAAATTCCGGAAAAAGGCATCGTCAAATACGGCAAGCCAGCCGGTGTGGTGGCTTGTATTGTGCCCACCACCAACCCTGACCTGACGCCCGCTGGCAACGCCATTTACGGCATCAAGGCACGCGACGCGGTGATCTTCTCGCCGCACCCGCGCGCCAAGAAGACCAGTTTTGAGACCGTGCGCCTGATGCGTGAGGCGCTGGAAAAAGAAGGCGCACCGCCCGACCTGCTGCAATGCCTGACCAAGGTCAACATCCCGATGTCGCAAGCGCTGATGGCTGAAGCCGACCTGGTGATTGCCACTGGTGGCCAGCCCATGGTGCGCGCCGCCTACAGCTCGGGCACCCCGGCTTATGGCGTGGGCGCAGGCAACTCGACCATGGTGATCGACGAAACCGCCAACATTGCCGAGGCAGCCATGAACACCCGCTTGAGCAAAACGTCCGACTTCGGCTCGGGCTGCTCGGCCGACGGTAATTTGATCATCCAGGAATCGATCTTTGACGCACTGCTGGCCCAACTGCAGGTCGAGGGCGGCTATCTGGCCAATGAGGACGAAAAAGCCAAACTGCGCAAAGCCATGTGGGACGACGAAAACCACCGCCTGGCCGACACCGTGGCGGTGTCGCCGCAGAAGCTGGCCGAAGCGGCAGGTTTCAGCATTCCTGCCGACCGCAAGTTCATCATTGTGCGCGGTGATGCCATTGGCAAAGCGTACCCCTATTCCGGCGAAAAGCTCACCACGCTGCTGGCCGTTTACAAGTACGGCAGCTTTGACGAAGCCCTGACCATGATGCGCGGCATTTACAACGTGGGCGGCAAGGGCCACTCGTGCGGCATTTACTCGTTCAACCCCGAGCACATCCACCAGTTGGCCATGGCCGCGCCGGTGAGCCGCATGATGGTGCGCCAGCCCCAAAGCAAAGCCAATGCCGGTGCCTTCAACAACGGCATGCCCATGACCTCAAGCCTGGGCTGCGGCACCTGGGGCGGCAACGTGATCAGCGAAAACGTCAGCCTCAAGCACTACATGAACACCACCTGGGTGTCGGTGCCTATTCCAGAAGACAAACCTTCCGACCAGGAGCTCTTTGGCGAGTTTTATGATCCGGCCCTGGAAGAAGGTGAATTCACTTCCGAAGACATGGCCAGCGCCTGCTGATAGCGATATCGCGTAAAGTGCCTGCCTGTGCCTTTGTGGTGCTCGCGGGCTTTTTTATTGGAGTGAACAATGCAAACCAACAAACCGATTGAATTGAATGGACAAGCCATCGCAGGAGGCAAATTCCCACTGATCTGCACGCCGCTGGTGGGCCGCACACTGGACCAGCTCATGACTGAGTTGGCCGTGGTGTTGCCCAAGCAGCCCGATGTGCTGGAATGGCGGGTTGACTTTTTTGACGCCATTGGTGACAGCGTCGCCGTCATTGCCGCAGCGCAGGCCATCAAGCAGGCCGCCGGCAACATCCCTGTGCTGTTCACACGCCGTTCTACCATCGAAGGCGGTGAAAAGATCGCCCTGAACGAAGATCAGGTCATCGCCATGTACACGGCGGTGTGTGAGAGCAAGAGCATCGACCTGATCGACTACGAAATGGCCAACGACGCGGGCAACATCGTTCGGGTGCGCACGGCTGCCAAAGCCAACAACATCAAGCTGGTGCTGTCGTTCCACAATTTTTCTTTCACACCTGGGCTGGAAACGCTGGCGAGTAAATTCCTGACGGCCGACCAGTTGGGTGCCGACGTGGCCAAGGTGGCGGTGATGCCGCGCGACCTCGACGACGTGCTGACGCTCTTGACCGCCACCCGCGAAGCCAGCAAAAAGCTGCGTATTCCGCTGATTTCCATGTCGATGGGGCCTTATGGGGCGATGACGCGTCTGTTTGGCTGGACTTTTGGTTCAGCCCTGACCTTTGCCGTGGGGGCCAGCAGCTCGGCCCCCGGTCAGGTGCCGATCGAAGACCTGAACACCGTGCTGGCAATCTTGAAGAAGTCGATTGGCGGCAAGTAAAGCGCCATTGGTTGAGATGCCCCAACCGTCTGTTTCAGCGCCGTCATTTTGAGAGAGCAGATCCTCGCGATTTGCGGCAGGCGGTCATCTGGTTTTTTATTTTTTGGCCTCTGTCTCAATTGCGTGGTCGCCAAACCAAGACAGGCCATTACCAAGGTATCTTGACGAACCGCTCCACCAGAAAATCCAGCAACGCCCGCACTGCGGGTGACAAATGCTTGCGCGAGGGGTACAGCGCATAAATCGCCATGTCAGGCAACTTCCAGTCCGGCAGCACCATCTGCAAGCTGCCGTCCTGCAGATGCGGGTTGGTCAGGTAAGTGGGTTGCAGCGCGATGCCACCGCCCGCCAACGCTGCCCGCAGCAAGGCAGTGGCTTCGTTGGCACTGAAATGGCTGGCCACGCGCACCTCCGCGTGCTCCTCCCCCCGCTGTAGCTTCCACACGCTTTTGCCAAAGTTGGCATAGCTCAGGCAGCGGTGCGCCACCAAGTCGGCAGGCAACTGCGGAACGCCCTGCGCGCTTAAGTAATCGGGCGAGGCCACCAGCACGGAAGTGCACGGGGCCAGCAGTCGGCCAATGAGCGCGGGGTCCGGCTCGGCACTGATGCGGATGGCCAGGTCGATGCGCGCCTCCACCAGATTGAGCGCGCCCTCGCTGGCGTTGAGGTCGATTTTGAGTTGCGGGTACCGCTTCAGGAAATCCACCACCGCCGCCGCCATCTGCGCATAGGCAAACGACATGCTGCAGGTGACACGCAACTGCCCGCGCAAGGCGCCATCGTGGGTGCTGGTTTCTTCTTCCACGTTTTCCATCAGCGCCAGCATCTGCTGGCTGCGGCGCAGGCAGTTCTCGCCGGCGTCGGTCAGCGTCACGCTGCGGGTGGTGCGCTGCAACAGGCGCGCGCCCAGCCACTGCTCCAGTTCAGCCACGTAACGCGTCACCATGGCGCGCGACATGTCCAGCTTGTCAGCCGTGGCGCTGAAACTGCCGCTGTTGGCCACTTCCACAAAAACCTGCATGGCGGTCAATCTGTCCATGATTTGCTCAATTTGTGAAACAGTAATGCACAGATTATCGGGTTTATCTGCGCGATTATTGAAATTACAGGTCATACCAGCGCTGCGGCGCGTCTTCTCAAACAAGCCGCAGGAGTTGCCATGATCCGCACCAAGGTGATTGCGGCCTCCCTATCCTGTCTAACGTACGGCCCCTCCTGGCCCGTTTACAGTGAGCGAACCGGAAGACTTATCTGGCACTCCAGCACACCCGTGCTCGGGTCGTATTTGGCGTTGGGAGGGTAATACTCAAAACACGGGCGGGCATCGGCCTGCATGCCGCTGGAGGGCAACCAGTTGCGCAGCAATTCTGTCCAGGCCAGATGGATCTCCGGCACCGTTCCAACAAAATCGCCCACAGCATACTGGCCACCGGGCAAATCCGCGATGCCCGCCGGGCTCTTGGCGACAAAGTCGGCGGGCACTTCCACACACGCGTCGTAGCGACACTTGGCGGGGGCGGTGACACCTGGGTCATCCAAGCCGATACCGTAACAGCCCGCTCCCTCCAGCCCGTTGGCCCGGCACCAGGGGATAAAGGTCTCCATCCAGAAGCGGTGTACCCCCGAGCCGTAAGGCCCGCTATAGCGCATGTAGGCCACCCGAACGGCGGATAATTTTTTCACTTTCATGTCCATCTTGAACTCCAGGTTGTTGAGGCCTGTATCTTCAAAGAGGCTGGCCGCGCCTGCCTGATCTGGATTGCCATGGTACTGATCCAGATTGCGATGTGCATGGTGCAGTCGGGTGCGGGCCAACTCTTCGGCCCAGCGCTGTGGCGTGCCTGTGCGCCAGGCGCTGGGTGTGCAGCCAAAGCGCCGCTTGAAGGCGCGCGCGAACGCCTCGCTGGAACCAAAACCCACGGTTAAAGCGATTTCAAGAATGCTGGCCTGCGCGTTGGCGGCCAAATGGACGGCGGCAATCTCCAGCCGCCGACGCCACAGGTAGTCGCTCAGCGTCTCGCCGACCCAGGCCAGGAACACGCGGTGGAAATGAAAGGCAGAAAAGTGCGCCACCTCCGCCAGTGTTGGCAAATCCAGCGGGGTGTCCAAATGCTGGTCAATGTGGTCCAGAACCTTGTTCATGCGCTGGGCATATTCGATGGCGTGAGTGTTGGGCAGCAAGGTGTTTGTCATGGGATTGATGGGGTCACGCCAAAGCATGCCGGCCCGCCATTTTCGTTGACGAGGCGCTGCAGATTTGTTGGGCTGTCGGCAGTGCGAAAAAGTGGACCTTTGCAACATGCTGTGTTGCCACCAGCACGCAATCGCGGCGTGCCAGCGGCCGGGCACTCAGCATGGGGGCGGGCTCGGCGCTGATCATTCATGATTTGCGCAATTTATGAAACAGTAATGGCCGGATTATGTGGTTTATTTGCCCGGATATTGAAACTACAGTTCATGCCAGTGCGACAAAGCGTCTTTTCAAACAACCCACAGGAGTTTTTCCATGATCCGCACCACTGTCATCGCCGCGTCACTGGCCATCGCCTTCACCGCCCAAGCCGCCCAGCCACTGAGCGTCAAGGTATACAACGCGGGCGGCGCCAGCTTCAACGTTAACTCCACGCTGGTCTACGGCGAAAAAGAAGCCATGGTGATTGATGCCGGCTTCACCCGTGCCGACGCGCTGCGCATCGCCGCCAACGTGCTCGACAGCGGCAAGCAGCTCACCACCATTTTTGTGAGCCAGGCCGACCCGGACTACTACTTTGGCGTGGAAACCCTGAAAGAGATATTCCCCCAGGCCGACGTGGTGAGCACCCCAGCCGTGCTGGAAAAACTGGTGCCGAAGCTGGCGGGCAAGGTCGCTTTCTGGGGTCCCAAGATGGGCGCCAACGCACCGCGCAAGCCGGTGGTGCCGCGTGCCCTGGAGCGCAACACATTGACGCTGGAAGGCCAGACGATTGAGATCCGCGGCACGCAAGGCCCGCTGGCGCACCGCCCGTATGCGTGGATTCCGTCCATCAAGGCCATCGTCGGCAACATCGGCGTGTTTGGCGACATGCACGTGTGGACCGCAGACACACAAACCCAGGCCCTGCGCGCCGCCTGGGTGGCGCAGTTGGATGAGATGGCGGCACTCCAGCCCGAGCTGGTGATTCCCGGCCATATGAAGGCCGGCACCGCAGTCGATGCCAGCGCCATCCGCTTCACCAGGGACTATTTGCAGACCTTTGAGAAGAATCTGGCAGCCAACAAAACCAGCGCCACGCTGATCGGTGCCATGAAGCAGTCCTATCCCCAGTTGACGGACGGCGCGATGTCGCTGGACATCGGTGCCAAGGTCAACACCGCTGAAATGAAGTGGTAAGGAGATAAGGCCATGCGCACCATGGACGCGGCCTTTGCGGACTACGCCTGATCCAACGACCTGCGTATTGCAAAGCTGACAGGCCAGCGTTTCACCGAGGCCTATCGTCAGAATGTGCTGGGCCGCCCGGGCAGCCGCCTTGACTCGGCCGCCGTGACGCTGGCGCTCACCGCCGTGTCCTTGTCCGAGCCGCTGCGCGAGCTGGAAACGCTCAAGGCCTTGCAGGAAGCGCGCTACGTGCAGGGCCTGGAGACCTGCGACGTGTCGGTGGTGGCGACTCTGCTGCGTGATCAGGGTTTGGCAGTCGCCGCGGATCGCTTGGCGGCAAACGACGCCGAGCTGCTGGGCGCCAATGCGCTTTACGGCAACCTGGACAGCCTGCTTGGTCACATTGCGGCGGCCTGAACGCCGTGGTAGAACTGGTCAAACACCATCAGTAGGAGCTTGCGATGACGGTTCTCCACCAAGTCCTGGTTCACGTGCGCGCGGGGCGCTGGAACGAGGCGCACAAGCTGGTGCAAAGCGATGCCACGCCGCTGGCTGCCTGGCTGCCTGGCTGCACGGCATCCTGCACATTCAGGAGGGTGATCTGGAAGATGCCGAGTACTGGTACGACCAGGCCAACCGGCACTTCCGCAGCCGAGGCAACCTGGAGCAAGAACTGGAGCGTTTCGAGGCGGCGTTGTTGCTTGGGAATGGCCCGGCATAGTTGGCACCAACTAGTGCTGTTCAACCCGGCGCCGGTGACATGAAGCGGGGAGGGCAGCTTTGCTGCGCGGTCAATGAAAAAGTCGCTCAAGGGGATTCTTGGGCAACTTTTTGTTTTTGGAGGTTTGTGATTCGAGGTGTAGAAGTTCCAACTGAATTCCATGGGGGTTTTGGACAGGAAAGAGTCATTCGCCGAGTTCCAGCCACGTTCAAGTCAGTGCCCGAAGCGGGCAGTCCCGCAGGCTGGAGCAGCCGTTCACAGGCGCTGTTGGTTACAGACAGCAGACATTCGCCATCCAGCCATTGGTTTTATCCGCTGGGCGGCTCTTGTGCAGCGAGCCTGTGTGAAAACTCCAACAAAAATGTGCCGCATTCAATTTCATCGCAGCCCGAAGCAGCTTTCGCCGGGTTTCCATGTTTGCGTGGTCCGGCATGCAGCCCGTTGGGGTGAATCGCGGATGACATGCGTGGAGCCATGCGAAGCACCCCACCACGCGATTGAGTGTTTGACCGAGTTGGCATTGCTTCTGGCTTGACCAATATCAACCGATTGCACTGGGCAGACATCAAGTTGGTTGCCTGGAAAAATTGACGCAAATCACAGGGACACTCAAGTCAATTTGGCTGCCTCGGGATGCGATACTTTGCGCGACATAGGTGAAATTCAATCAACGACAGCAGCAGCAGGGGGAATTATGGCGTCGAAGGCAATAAGAATTGGTCTAGCTGCATTGGTGGTGGCGGTCGCGGGAGGCTTGGGTTGGTACGGGTGGCAGTCCAGCCAGCAGCCTGAATTGGGTTCTAGCGCAGATATTGGCAGCGAACAAGCCTTTGCCTTTGCTGACTGCAAAGCCCGCATGTTTGACGGCTCACCGGCCATTGCGGTGGGTTTCACCCAGCCGTTGGATCGGAACCAGGACTTTGCCAAGTTGGTGAAGGCCAGTGAAGGCGACCGGGCGGACCAGGCCAAGCCGCTGGAGCCGCGCTGGGTGTTGGGCGACAACCCGCGCGTGCTCTACCTCCCTTACGTGACCCCGGATCGCAAGTATTTCCTCAGCCTGTCTGCGGACCTGGCCGCCAAGTCCGGTGTCAAGCTGGCCACTGCAAAGACCTGCGAACTCAAGAGCGAAGGTATGCCGGACTCCTTTTACTTTACCAGTCGTGGCGTGGTATTGCCCGCCGGGCAAAACGGTGGGCTGCCGGTGGTTACGGTCAATGTGCCCGAGGTGGATGTGCAATTCCTGCGCGTCAAACCTGAGTCGCTGCCACTGTTTTTGGAGCAAGTTGGTGCCAAGCGTCAAGGCCGTGGCGCGCGCTACCAAGCGGGCGACGATGGTGAGAGCGACGGTGACGACGGTGAGTATTACGGGTATGAGGACAAGGGCAAGCGTCTCAAGGGCCGCGTCAGCGGCTATGTGCTGGACGAGTTGCGTGCCATGTCGGACAGTGTATACATCAGCCGATTCACCACGGACGCGCGCGCCAACCGCCGCAACGTCAATTTCCTACCCGTCGAGCAGATCAAGGAACTGCAGGAGCCCGGCATCTATGTGGCGGTGATGAACCAGCCGGGCCGCTTTGGCTGGGACTACCAGGTGACGCATTTCTACGTCACCGATATCGGCTTGCATGTGCGTCGCCATGCCGAACAACTGGACGTGTTCAGCACTTCGCTCAAGAACGGGCGTGCCATAGGCGGCGTAGAACTGTCCCTGGTGGATGACAGCGGCAAGTCGGTGGGCCAGGCGCAAACCGATGGCGAAGGGCATGCGGTTTTCCGTGGTCGCAGTGAATCTGCGCGCGCCCTGCTGGCGCGCCGGGGTAAGGAGATGTCGATATTGGCGCTGCGTGAACCGGCCTTGGATCTGTCGGAATTCGACGCCACGGGCCATGCTTCGCGCAACAACAAGGTTTTTATCTACTCCGGTCGTGACCTGTATCGTCCCGGTGAGAGTCTTCAGGTTTCTGTGTTGTCGCGTGACGCCGATGGCCGCGCACCCGCAACGGCCGTGCCCATGACCTTGACGCTCAAGAAGCCCGACGGCACTAATTTGGTCCAGCAGCTCGTCAAGCCCCATGCCAGTGGCAGCGCCTATTACCAGCAGGCCTTCACGCTGCCGCCCGATTCGCCCACCGGCAGTTGGATGCTGCAGGCGCGGCTGGACCCGGCGGCCAGGCAGCCCGATGCGCAGTGGAGCTTCAAAGTAGAAGAGTTCCTGCCCGAGCGCATGAAGCTCGAACTCAAGGCTGCAGAGGGCGCGATGAGCGGTGGAGATGGGCTGGCGGTGCAAGTGCAAGGCGACTACCTGTACGGCGCGCCCGCTGCGGGAAATCGGCTGCAGGGCAGCGTCTATACCGAGCGCCAGCTCAACCCCCTGCCGCAAAAGCTACCTGGCTTTGTGTTCGGGGATTTTGCTGATGACCAGGCCCGCAAACACGCGAACGTGGAGGACACCGAACTGGACGCCAAGGGCCACGCCGAGCTGACGATCTCGCCCAGCCTGTCTGAACGCAGCTCACCGATGCTGGTGCGCGCCAGCTTCAGCCTGCTGGAGTCGGGCGGGCGCCCGGTGGTGCGCTCCTTGGAGCGCAGTTGGTGGCCGGCCGAGCAACTGGTGGCGATTCGCCCCCTGTTCAACAGCAATGTGGCGCAAGAGGGCAGCCTGGCCGAGTTTGAAGTCACGCGGGTGGACAGCGCCGGCAACTTCAAGGCCGCCAAGGACTTGGCGGTCAAGCTGATGTACGAGGAGCGCCAGTGGTACTGGCGCTACGACAGCGGACGCGGCTGGAACTCTGGTTTCAACACCCAAGAAGAGTTGGTTGAGGCACGCACCCTGAACCTGAAGGCGCGCACCAAAATTGCGCTGCCGGTGCGATGGGGCCGCTACCGCCTGGAAATTACCGATCCCGAGACACAAGAAACCCTGCGCTATGCCTTCTATGCGGGTTGGGGCGCACAGGATGCCGATGACCTGGGCAACCGGCCGGATCGTGTGCAGCTCAAGCTGCAGGGTGCACCCTTCAAACCGGGTCAGGTAGCCAAGCTCAGCATCAAACCACCCCACGACGGCGAAGCCCTGGTGACGGTGGAGGGTGACCGCGTGCTGTATCAGAAGCGGGTCTCGGTACGCGCGTCCGGCACCGATGTGGAAATTGCGATCGACGAGGCCTGGAAGCGCCATGACCTCTATATCACCGTAGCAGCTTTTCGCCCCGGCAGCCAGGGCGACCGGGTGACGCCGGCGCGCGCGCTGGGTCTGGTTCATGTGCCGTTATGGCGTGAGGACCGCCAGATCAAGGTCGAAGTTGGCGCTCCCGCCAAGGCCACACCGGAACAATCCTTGCCGCTGAAGATCAAGGCGCCGCAACTGGCCGGCAAGCCGGCCATGGTCACGGTGTCTGCGGTGGACGTGGGCATTCTGAACATCACGCGCTACAAGACGCCGGACCCAGTCGACTTCTTTTTCGGTAAACATCGCTATGGCGCGGACATGCTGGACATCTACGGAAAGCTGATTGAGAAAATGGACGGCGCACAGGCCAAGCAGCGCTTTGGTGGCGATGCAGGCAAGCGCGACACGCAAAGTCTGCCGCGTAAGGTCTTGCTGCTGGACTTGTTCTCCGGGCCGGTGTTGCTGGACGCCAAGGGTGAGGCCAGCGTGAATCTGAAGCTACCCGATTTCAACGGCACGCTGCGTGTGATGGCCGTGGTGAGCACACCCGATAGCTATGGCAGTGCACAAACCGAGACCGTGGTCGCGGCGCCCCTGGTGGCCGAACTGGCCATGCCGCGCTTTATCGCGCCGGGCGACCACGCCACCATTGCACTGGATCTCACCAATCTATCGGGAGCACAGCAAGAAGTGCGCGTGCAACTGGAGGCCAGTGGCCCCTTGCGCATCACCGGCAAGCCGGAGCCGGTGAAGCTGGCCGACAAGCAACGCACGGTGCTTCGATTCGAGGCGGAAGCGACCGACGCCTGGGGGCTCGCACCAATCAAACTCGTGGTGAGTGCCGGTTCGCTCAAGCTCACCCGCGAAGCCGCCTTGCAGGTGCAACCGGCCACGCCGCTAACCCGTGAGATCAAGCGAGTGCGCCTGGAGCCCGGCGCCACCCACAAGCTGGATGGCAGCCTCTTGGATAGTTATTGGGCAGGCTCTGCTGCGCTCAATCTCACACTGTCCGACAAGCCGCCTATCGATGTGCGCGCCCAGGTCAAAGACTTGCTGATGTACCCCTATGGCTGCCTGGAGCAAACCACCAGCAGTGCCTATCCACTGGTGTTTATTGACGAGGATGGGGCCAAAGCCTTTGGCATGACGCCGATCAGCCGTGAAGAACGCGCCAAGCGCCTGGACGGCGCGTTCGCCCGGCTCGCGGGCATGCAGCAGCCCAAGGGTGGCTTTGGCTTGTGGAACGCCAACAGCCCTTATGAGGCCTGGCTGAGCGCCTATGTCACCGGCTTTTTGCAAGACGCACGGGACGCCGGCTTCAACGTGCCGGAGACCATGCTCAAGCGGTCCATTGAATCGCTGACCGAGCAGTTCCAACGCGCGCCGGGCTTTCAGATTCAAATTCCCAAGGAGCAAAAGCGTGACGCCAATGGCCGCCTGACGGACTACCGAGAGCTGGAGCTGCTGCGGATGGCTCACCAACGCTTTGCCGAAGCTGCTCATTCAGGTTACATACTGGCGCGCGAGCAGAAGGCCCCGCTGGCAACGCTGCGCACGCTGCATGACAGCTACCGCGGTAGTGCACGCTCGCCGCTGCCGCTGTTGCAACTCGGCTTGGCATTGAAGTTAATGGGCGATGAAACCCGCGCCAAGGTGGCCATCGATGAAGCGCTCAAGCAGGGTTATGGCTTGCAACCCGAATACAGTGATGGCGCGGGCTATTACTGGAGTGAATGGTTGGGGGATTACGGTTCGCGCGTGCGCGACCTGTCGCTGAGTTATGCGCTGATGCACCGCCACAACATCGCGCACGAGCGCCGCGAAGGTTTGCTGTTTGACCTGGCCGCCGACTTTGACCGACGCCGCTATTTCTCCACCCAAGAGCGCATGGGCTTGTTCCTGGCGGTGCGCAGCGCCATCGGCAAGGGGGCTGAAGCTGGCACGGACATCGGCTGGAAAACCACGCTGAGCCAAGGCAGTGTCAGTGGGGCCTGGACCGGCAGCGGCACGCAGCAGCAAAGCATCGTGGGGCAGAAGTTGAAGTCCGGCGTGTCTCTGCGCAACGACGGCGCATCTACCGTGTATTTGGAAGTCAATGCGCAAGGTTATCCGGTAAAGCCCATGGCGGTGCAGGAGGACCGCATCAAGCTGGAACGCACGCTGTGGACCACGGAAGGCAAACCCGCCACCGGCCGACAGTTCACCACGGGCGAGATGCTGATCGTGCGTCTGCGGGTGCAGGCCAAGCAAAACATCAAGGACGGGCTGGTGGTGGATCGCATTCCCGCTGGTTTTGAAGTCGAGAACCTCAACCTCAGCCAAGGTCCACAGGCCGGTGAGTTCAAGGTCGAGGGCGTGAATATTGCCACCGCGAATGCCAATGAGCGCATTGTGCACATCGAGTACCGGGATGATCGCTTTGTGGTTGCCGCCAAACTCGGTGGCGAGGTACTTGATCTGTTCTACCTGGTGCGAGCCGTCACGTCCGGTCGCTATGTGGTGCCGGCACCGTTTGCAGAAGACATGTACAGGCCCGAAATACGCGGCATCGGCAAGGGTGAGGCAGACATTACGGTGGTGGACAAACGCGCCGCGCCATGACACTGCGTCTACGCTGGCGTAACGCTGCCATCGCGATGGCAGCGTTGGCCGCTTGTATATGGGTTCTGGATTGGGTGTTTCCGCTGCCGACCATGGCAAGGCCGGACGCGACGCTAACCGCTAGCGCCCAGTCTACCTTGGTAGTGCTGGCCTTGGATGGCTCGCCGCTGCGCAGTTGGCCCAGCGTGGACGGCGTGCTGCGCCACCCAGTCAGGTTGGACGCCGTCTCGCCGCTGTATCTGCAGGCCCTGCTGCACTATGAAGACCGCTGGTTTTACCAACACCCCGGCATCAACCCCTGGGCGCTTGCTCGCGCGGCATGGCAGTGGGGACGCTATGGACATATCGTGTCGGGTGGCTCCACGCTAACCATGCAGGTGGCCCGCCTAGTCGACCCGGCACTCAATGCGGTGCATAGCCGTGGCCTAAGCGCCAAAGTGCGGCAGACGCTGCGCGCGCTGCAGCTGGAACTGCACCTGAGCAAGGATGAAATCCTTACGCTTTACCTGAATCAGGCACCTATGGGCGGAATGATAGAAGGCGTGGAAATGGCCAGCCGGGCCTACCTGGGCAAGTCTGCGCGCGATCTCTCGCATGCCGAGGCGGCTCTGCTCACGGCGCTGCCACAAAGCCCTTCGCGCTTGCGACCGGACCGTGTGGATCGCAATGGACCCTTGCGCGCCCAGGGCGCGCGCGACAAGGTGCTGGACCGCATGCAGCAACTCGGCGTGTGGGACGCGGCCACGGTGGCGGATGCTCGGCTGGAGCGTGTGTTCGCCCCCGCGTCGCGCGCCAATTGGTTAGCACCATTGGCTGCTGAGCGCCTGCGCCAGCAACGCAAGCCTGATGGTCCAGCGTTGATCCAGAGCACCCTGGATGCTGGCCTGCAGGCACGCCTGGAGCAAGTCTTGCTGGACCGGCTGGGAACCTTGCCCGAGCGGGTGTCCATTGCTGCCCTGTTGGTGGAGAACCAAAGCTTGCAGGTGCGTGCTTATGCAGGTTCCGCCGATTTTTCAGACCAGCGCCGCGCGGCCCATGTGGACATGGTGCGGGCCTTTCGCTCTCCAGGCTCCACGCTCAAGCCGTTCCTCTATGCCATGGCCCTGGACCAAGGGTTGGTCCATTCCGAGAGCCTGCTGATTGACGCACCACAAAATTTCGGTGGCTATGCGCCTGGAAACTTTCAGGCCGACTTTTCGGGACCGGTCAGCCTGAGTGAAGCCTTGCAACGTTCGCTCAATGTGCCGGCGGTTGACATGCTGGACCGCATTGGGCCCGAGCGCTTTGCAGCACAACTGCGCCAAGCCGGGCTTCGCCTTCGCCTGCCGGCCAATGCCAGCCCCAACCTGAGTTTGATTTTGGGTGGAGGCAGTACCAGTCTGGAAGAACTGGTGGGGGTATACACGTCGCTGGCGCGCAGTGGGGTGGCCGGAAGGCCGCGCCTCAAGCCCGACTCGCCAGTGCTGGAAACGCGACTGATGAGCGCAGGCGCGGCCTTCATCGTGCGGGAGATTCTGGAGAACGGCGGGCGCCCCGGCACACCGTTTCGCGAAAGCGAACAGCGCATCGCCTGGAAGACGGGTACGAGTTTTGGCTTTCGCGACGCCTGGGCTATTGGCGTGACGGATCGCTACACCATGGGCATCTGGTTGGGCAGGCCCGACGGTACGCCCAATCCAGGCCACTTTGGCGCCAATAGTGCTGCGCCCCTGCTCAGGGATTTGGCCGCAGCCTTGGGGCCGAGCGAGTCGCGCCAACAGCTTGGTCCACGCCATGTTCCCGCTGGTGTTAAGCCCGTGGCGATCTGCTGGCCACTGGGTCAGTCCGAGGCGACTACCGCACCCGAGCATTGCCTGCAAAAACGCTTGGCCTGGACTCTGGACGGCACCACACCACCGACTCTGCCTGATCGTCTACAAAGTAGCAGCCTGTTGGAAGTTGCCTGGGTCGACCGGCAGCACCAACGGCGCCTGCGTCCCGATTGCGCACCCAAGGCGCAGCAGGCAATCGAACGGATTGAGCTGGTCCGCTGGCCCACGCTGTTGGCACCTTGGATCGAACCCGCACAGCGTCAAACAGCGGAAGCCTGGCCCTGGCTTGAAGCCTGTGCGCCGCACAGCGCCATGGCCGGCTTGCGCATCGTCGGTCTGGAGCCCAGCAGTGTTTTACGTCCCGTACCCGGTCAACAGAGTGTGGCCCTGAAGCTGACGGCTGTGGGCGCACGCGGCGGCCTGACCTGGTTGCTCAACGGACAAGTCGCCGGGCAAAGCGAGAACGTCGAAGCCCCTTTGCATCTGAATCTGCGCGGCGGGGATCAGATACTGACTGCGATGGATGGGCGGGGGAAATTTGCACAGATACGCTTTGTGGTGCGCACAGAGTAGTCAATTCTCACGTCTGTGTTACCCGAGTTTGCCCCCCCGCAATTTCGGGATGAACGCCATCATCGCAGGCAGAACACGTAACCCTAGCTGGACGTGGCCGCCACATTGGCCCGCGCCATGTGCAGTTTTTGGTAGCTATCGATCAGGCGCTGGTGCCTGTCGAGCCCTTCCAGTTTCATGCTCGTTGGCGTCAAGCCGAAGAAGCGCACGCTGCCGTCCACTGACCCCAGCACCGCATCCATCCGTGGGTTGCCAAACATCCGGCGGAAGTTGATCACGTAATCGTCCAGTTCCAGCGCGTCGTCCAGCAGCACCTCAAGCACCACATTCAAGGCCTGATAAAACAATCCGCGCTCGACCGTGTTGTCGTTGTACTGCAGGAAGGCGCCCACCAGCTCTTGCGTCGCTTCAAATTGTTTCAGGGCGAGATTGATCAGCAGCTTCAGCTCCAGGACTGTCAGCTGGCCCCAGGCCGTGTTCTCATCAAATTCGATGCCGATCAAGGTGACGATGTCGGTGTAATCATCCAGCTCGCTGTTCTCCAATCGTTCAAGCAGTGCTTCCAGGCTTGCATCGTCGAGACGATGCAGGTTCAGGATATCGGCGCGAAAGACCAGCGCTTTGTTGGTGTTATCCCAGATCAGATCCTCGACCGGATAAATTTCAGAATAACCCGGCACCAGGATGCGGCAGGCGGTTGCGCCGAGCTGGTCATACACCGCCATGTACGCTTCCTTGCCCATGGCTTCGAGAATGCCGAACAAGGTGGCGGCCTCAATGGCATTGGAGTTTTCACCCTGGCCAGAAAAGTCCCACTCGACAAAATCGTAATCCGCTTTGGCGCTGAAAAAGCGCCAGGACACCACGCCGCTGGAATCGATGAAGTGTTCAACAAAGTTATTCGGCTCAGTCACCGCGTTACTCTCAAAGGTGGGCCGAGGTAAATCGTTCAGGCCTTCAAAACTGCGCCCCTGCAGCAACTCGGTCAAACTGCGCTCCAGCGCCACCTCCAAGCTGGGGTGCGCCCCGAACGAGGCAAACACACCGCCCGTGCGCGGGTTCATCAAGGTGACGCACATCACGGGAAATTCCCCGCCCAGCGAAGCATCCTTTACCAGCACCGGAAAGCCCTGCTTTTCCAGCCCCTCAATGCCGGCCAGAATGCCGGGATATTTCGCCAGCACCTCCTGCGGCACATCCGGCAGTGCGATTTCACCTTCCAGAATTTCGCGTTTCACCGCCCGCTCGAAAATTTCCGACAGGCATTGCACCTGCGCTTCGACCAGCGTATTGCCGGCACTCATGCCATTGCTGAGAAACAGGTTGTCGATCAGGTTGGATGGGAAATACACCACCTCGCCGTCCGACTGGCGCACATACGGCAGCGAACAAATGCCGCGCTGCGCATTGCCGGAGTTGGTGTCGACCAAATGCGAGCCACGCAACTCGCCATCGGGGTTGTAAATTTTCAGGCAGTATTCATCGAGGATTCCAACCGGCAGCGCATCTTTGCGGCCGGGCTTGAACCAGCGCTCATTCGGGTAATGGACGAAGGCCGCGTTGGCAATCTCTTCCCCCCAGAACTGGTGGTTGTAGAAATGATTGCAATTCAGTCGCTCGATATATTCGCCCAGCGCCGACGCCAAGGCGCTTTCCTTGGTCGATCCCTTGCCGTTGGTAAAACACATCGGCGAGTGCGCATCGCGGATATGCAGCGACCACACATTGGGGACCAGATTGCGCCACGAAGCGATTTCAATCTTGATGCCCAGGCCTGCCAAAACTCCTGACATATTGGCGATGGTCTGCTCAAGAGGCAGATCTTTGCCGACAATACAAGTGCATGCATTTGGATCCGGGTTCAGCGTCAGCAAGGCCTGAGCATCGGCATCCAAATTTTCGACTTCCTCGATCACAAACTCGGGCCCGGTTTGCACCACCTTTTTCACCGTGCAACGGTCGATGGATCGCAAAATGCCTTGCCGGTCCTTGGCGGAGATGTCCGCCGGCAACTCGACCTGAATCTTGAAAATCTGCTGGTAGCGGTTTCCCGGATCGACAATATTGTTCTGCGACAGGCGGATGTTCTCCGTCGGAATATTGCGGGTGTCGCAGTACAGCTTCACAAAGTAAGCCGCACACAAGGCCGATGAAGCCAGAAAATAGTCGAACGGACCCGGCGCCGAGCCATCGCCCTTGTAGCGGATAGGCTGATCGGCCACCACCGTGAAGTCGTCGAACTTGGCTTCAAGACGAAGCCTGTCCAGAAAGTTGACTTTAATTTCCATATGGGAATTCCAAAATAGTGCTCAAGATGATTTGCCTTGCGTTTCGGCGCCGTCGGCTTTGTCATGAAACCTGACGGCCTGCGCTGACCAACTTGGTGGCTGCGGCCAGGACGCTGCGGACAAATGGCCGTTTACCCCACGTGCGCAGGATGAAAAGTCGGGGCTGAAGCGACTATAGCCGAGGGTCGGCCGGGATTCATGTAATTCACGGGTTCTCCCAGGCCTCTTCGCCCAGGTAGCCAGGGATGGATTTCGCAAGTTGCGCAATCTCGGCGTCCAGTGCATGAAACTTTTCGTCGAACACGCCTTTTGCGAACGTGAAAGTGGCTGTGTACATGGTGCTCATCCGGCCTTGCGCATGGCCTGCGCCATGGCGCTGTGCCCCCGTGCATCCAGGGTGTCGGCGGCATTGAGACGATCGCGTACTTCCCGGTTCTGGCTGAGCTTGACCTTGCCTACCAGCGAGGCGATGGCAATTTCGAGGCCCACGATGTTGCGCAGCATGGTGTCGATGAACTCCGGTTCGGAGTTCCCCATCTTCCAGGGCCTGGGCTCCGTGGCTTCGTGCCGTCGCGTCAGCTGTGCAAGCACGCGACGGACAAAGCGTTCGTCGTCCTGCACGGTGATCGTGCCGTGCGCATGCACCACTTCGTAATTCCAGGTCGGCACCTGGCGATGCGCCTCATGCTTGCTGGGGTACCAGTTGGGTGAAATATAGGCTTCGGCGCCGCGAAACACCACCATCACCGGCGTGCCGGTTGGGCAACGCTGCCAAAGCGTATTGGCTCGGGCCACGTGCGCGATGAGGGCTCCGTGCGCTCCCGCACCCGCATCGAACTCAAACGGTAGGTGGTCGGCATCCAGCCCGGCGCTTGCGTGGGTGACCAACATGCCCAGGGGGTGCTCGCGCATGATGCGCTGCAATGCTTCAGGTCGGGTTTCAAGAAAGTGTGCGGGGATGTACATCGTAGGCTTTTGAATGGAAAACGAGAAGTCGTCGCTACTGTTGCCCAGAACCGGCACAATTGGAAGAACCAGTTTTACAATTTATTTATGGTCCAGTCACAACCACCATCCCATGGCCGGCGCGGCGCAACCGGTGCCGGGCGCCACGTCTATGACCTGCTGCGTGCCCAGATCGTGGACGACACGTTACCAGCGGGCGCACGGGCGCCGTCCACGCGAGGCCTCGCTGCCGAGTTGGGGGTATCGCGTACCACGGTTACTGCCGCCTACGAGCAACTTGTGGCTGAGGGTTACCTGGTCACGTCCACGGGGCGAGCGGCCCGGGTCGCCAGACCACTGACGGCACCGGCACCCGCCGAGTTACCCAGCAGCAGCTGCGGCACCCAGCCTGCACCCACACTGTCTGACTATGGGCAGCGCCTGCTGGCAATCGGCATGTCGGCCTTGCCGCATGCTGAACCCGCCCGATTCGACTTTTTGTACGGCGCGGTGGCTTCTCGGGACTTTCCAACCCTGGCCTGGCGGCGTGCCTACCAGACTGAACTGCTGCAACAACAGCAACGTCTGTACTACGTACCGCCCGAAGGTGATGCCTCACTGCGCAGCGCACTACAAGGCTATCTGCGGCGTGCCCGGGGTCTGACATGTGACGCCGGGCAAATCCTGGTGGTACACGGCTCGCAACAGGCCATCGACCTGTGCGCCCGGCTGCTGCTGGATGCGGGCGACGCCTTCGTTTTCGAAGACCCCGGTTACTTGATGGCGCGGCGCTGCTTCGAGGCCACTGGTGCAAGCTGCCTGGCAACACCCGTGGATGCGCAGGGTCTTGATACCAGCCGCCTGCCCAAGGAAAGTAATGCCCGCCTTGTGTACGTCACGCCGTCACACCAGTTCCCGTTGGGTGGCGTGCTGCCGATCACACGACGTCAGCAACTGCTGCAATGGGCGCGACGTCAAAACGCCTGGATCGTGGAGGATGACTATGACGGTGAGTTTCGATATGGGCAGCGCCCGATCGATGCGTTGCAATCGATTGATGGCGATGGTCGCGTGATCTATGTCGGCACCTTCTCCAAGGCCTTGTCCCCTCAACTGCGGCTGGGCTACCTGGTGCTGCCACCTGAACTGGTGTCGGTGTTCCGGCAGGCCAAGCGATTAACGGATCGGCATGCGCCCGTGCTGGAGCAGCGCGTGTTGGCGTCTTTGATCGAAAGTGGCAGCTATGAGCGCCATGTACGACGCATGCGCCGCGAAAATGAACGCCGGCGTGCGGCCCTGCTGGAGGCGGTGGCGCGCCATTTGCCAAAGGACGCACAGGTCGGCGGTACTGCGGCTGGCCTGCATGTGGTGCTGTGGCTGCCGTCTCTGAACCCCAAGGATGAGTTGAATGTGGTGACTGCCGCCCGCCATGCGGGGGTGGGCATCTACCCGGTATCGACGCTGTTCGCAGCACCAGAGTCAGCTGCACAAGCGCGACCGGCCGGTTTCATCCTGGGCTATGCCAGCCTGACGGTGGAGCAGATTCAGCAAGGTATACAAGCTCTGGGTAGAATTTTTTCAGTCAAATCCTAAGACGGTTGACGCTGCAGCGGCGTGGCGAGCTCGCACACCACCTGATCAGCGTTGGTCCGCAATTGCAGTGCAATGTGGTCGGCCAGTTGCAGTCGGCCCAATAACCAGGGGCTGAGTGGTTGCCGGTGTTCATGGGCGGCGGCTTGATTGGCAGCATCATCGTTGCCCCTGTCAGCCGCCACGCATGGCGCACGCACGGCTCAGAATTCCGTGATCACGGTGACACCTGTCACATCAAACTTATCCATGTTCATCAGCGCCTCAATGGATTGCTCCAAACTGATGGTTTTACCGATGAGTTTTTCGGGCATCAGTTTGCCGGTTTGCAGCATCGCCATCATCGCGCCGTAGCGGTGCGCCTGCATGCCGTGGCTGCCCAGGATTTCAAGCTCATGGGCGATGACTTTGCTCATGGGGATGGCCGGTGTGCTGTTTTCTGCCAGCATGAGTCCCACCTGAATGTGCTTGCCACGTTTGCGCAAGTTGCTGATCGAGTTGAAGCAGGTGGTGGGGTGACCCAGTGCGTCGACAGAAACGTGGGCACCGCCGTGGGTGATCTCGGTCACCGCTTCCACCACGCTGGCCACCTTCGTTGCATTCACCGTAGCGACCGCGCCCATTGCCTTGGCCAGAGCCAGCTTGTCGTCCGAAATATCAATGGCCACCACGTTGGCACCCACCGCGTTGGCAATCATGATGGCCGACAGGCCCACGCCGCCGCAACCGTGCACCGCTACCCATTGCCCAGCAGTCACTTTGCCTTGATCGACGATGGCGCGAAATGAGGTGACAAAACGGCAGCCCAGGCTGGCAGCGGTGGCAAAGTCCAGCGTCTCGGGCAAGCGCACCAGGTTGATGTCGGCCTTGTGGATCGACACGTACTGGGCAAACGAGCCCCAGTGGGTAAAGCCGGGCTGAAATTGATGGTCGCAGACCTGGTGGTTGCCGGAATGGCACTCGGGGCAAGCCCCGCAGCCGGCCACAAAGGGCACCGTCACCCGGTCGCCAATGTTCCAGCGCGTCACGTCCTTGCCAACGGCCTCAATGATGCCGGCCAGTTCGTGGCCGGGCACGTGAGGCAGTTGAATGTCGGTGTCATGCCCGACCCAGCCGTGCCAGTCGCTGCGACAAACACCGGTAGCCATCACCTTGACCACAACGCCATGGGCGACAGGCGTGGGGTCCGGGACATTTTGAAGTCGGGGTGGGGCAGAAAATGCTTCGTAAACAACGGCTTTCATGGGAACTTCCTAAGTTTGAGAGTGGCAAACGAATGTGCTTGATAAACGTGATCAACGGACAAGGATTATCAAGTTTTGGTCTGAAATGGGCCTTTATTTGCCACTTCAAAATTCAGATTTTTTAGGGCATCATTCTTGCTGGCGACGTGTGAAGCGTTTGGAGGAGTTGGGCGTGATCGACCAGCTTGCTGCCTTGTTCAACCCGTTCCACGCTGATGCTGATCAGTGTTTTGATCTCCTTGGCGATGCGGATGTGCGACTCCAGGCCTTACTCCCTAAGAAACAACAGAATTAGGGTTAACCCTATACTGCAGTGCAGCATCAGTTGTTTTTTCTTAAGGAACCCATCATGGCCAGCACGACACTCAACGCAATCTCTCTGCCCCAGAACGCACAACCCACTGTGGGCGCTTCCTTGCAGGCGCTGTGGGTGGCGGGTAAAAACCTGACTGTCGCCCTGTGGCAAGTCGCTTTCGGTGCAAACACCGTGCAAACTTCCACCCGCTTTGAAGAAGCCGAAGAGTTGCGCACCTATGCGGCCAGCTTCCAGAGGACAGACCCCAACTTCGCGTCGGACCTGTTTGCCGCTGCAGACCGCCACGAAGGTCTGTAAATCCAACTTTGACTGTTTACAAGGCACCGGCACCGGCGCTTCGGGCGCTGGCCAGTGGCAAAAACAGGGTCTGGGCTTGGTCTGGCAAGGCGATCAGCCCGTGGTAGCGGTAAAAAGCGACTGCTGATGCGTCTTTGGCATCAACCACCAAGGCGTAAGCTGCAATTTCAGATCGAATGGCGCGATCAAGTGCATCCGCCAGCAAGGCACTCCCCAGGCCTTGACCCTTAAAGTCTTGCGCTACGGCCAATCTGCCCATTCGCACAGCAGGCACAGTTGGGTAACGGGGCAATTTTTTGGAAATTGACGCTGGCAAGTCCTGTAACAACAGACTCGCCGAGGCCAGGGTGTAGAACCCGGCGATGCGCTCGTCTGATGTGAGCGCGACATAGCAGGCCGTCACACGACGGCGTATGTCTTGCGACACCTGCTGGCTGAAGTAGTGGTTCAGCGGTTCTGATCCGCATTTGAACTGTGTGCGATCAAGCGAACTGCGATAGGGAACAACCTGAAACGGTGCCGTGTTCATATGGCGTTATGGGTTTTGCAGCAGTTTTTTGCGCTTTGCAAAGGCACGTTTCAGGGCGGGCGTGGGTTCAGGTGGATTCAGGAGTGCTTGCGCAAAGCAGGCCTGATCATCCATTGACATGCGGATGATGCCGGCTTGCTCGACAGCATGGTGCGCGGCGTCTTGCAAGGCGCTGACGACGAAATCAGTCAGGGTGCGGCCTTGCAACTCTGCGGCACGTTTGATGGTGGCGTGTAAATCAAAGCTGATGCGGGCCTCAAGTCGGGCGGTGGTGGCGGCTGGTGGCATGGTAAGCTCCTTTGGAGTTGAATCATACGGCAATTTGCCGGGTAACTCAAGGGCGACCATGTCGGTCCGACCTGGCCCTCAGCTTGTCGGCGTGCCACTCCCAGGCCCAGCAAGCTCACGCACCACCTGATCCCCGTTGGCCCGCAATTGCCGGTTGATTTGCCGCCACCCGCTCATATTCCGTCGACCATCTAACTCTCTGCCTTGACCGCCAACACGGGACAGGACACGGAAAGCAGCAGGTCCTGGGCGACGCTGCCAAGGATGAGTTTGCCGACGGCAGAGCGCTTTCTCAAGCCAATGATCAGCACGGAAACGCGCATCGACTCGACCAAACCTTCAATTTCATCCACCGCGTTTTTTCCACGGACCAACTGCTTGAATTCGGCATTCAGACCGGAGTTTTTCAGGATGGCCTGCACACGTTCGGCATCATCGCCGTCCACCGCTGACGGATCGGCTTTGCCACCGCCTGCAGAGGCGTTGACAACGACGAGGTGTTCACCCCGGCGTTTTGCAATTTCGATGCCTTTGTCTAAGGCTGCCTCGCCCTCGGGGCGCGGCACATAGGCGACAAGTATGGTCATGGGGTATCTCCTTTTGGTAAAGCATAAAAACGGGTCGTGCCGCTTGACGGCATGGCCACTTACATGCCCGCGTAATTCGGTCCACCGCCGCCCTCGGGTGTGACCCAGACGATGTTTTGTGTTGGGTCCTTGATGTCGCAGGTCTTGCAATGCACGCAGTTGGCGGCGTTGATCTGCAGGCGGTCGGTGTTGTCGTCGTTCTTGACGAATTCATAAACACCGGCCGGGCAGTAGCGCGCTTCTGGGCCGGCGTATTTGGCCAGGTTCACACTCACCGGTACGCTGGCATCCTTGAGCGTCAGGTGCGCGGGCTGGTTTTCTTCGTGGGCGGCATTGCTGACAAAGACGCTGCTCAGGCGGTCAAAGGTGAGTTTGCCGTCGGGTTTGGGGTAGTCAATGGGCTTGCATTCTGACGCCGGTTTCAGGTAAGCATGGTCAGGCTTGTCGCGCCGGATGGTCCAGGGCATCTTGCCATTCAGGCCAAACTGCTCCAGGCCGTTCATCAGCGTGCCCACCGTCAGGCCATGCTTGAACCAGGCCTTGAAGTTGCGCGATTTGTTGAGTTCGGCATAGAGCCAGCTGGCTTCAAACGCTTCTGGGTAAGCCGTGAGCTCGTCGTGTGCGCGGCCAGCGGTCACGGCCTCAAAAGCCGCCTCGGCCGCCAGCATGCCGGACTTGATGGCGGCGTGGCTGCCCTTGATGCGGCTCACGTTCAAAAAGCCGGCATCACAACCCACCAGCGCACCCCCCGGGAACACGGTCTTGGGCAGCGACAACAAACCCCCGGCGGTGATGGCGCGGGCGCCATAAGCCAGCCGTTTGCCAGTCACTTCACCCTGGTCGTTTTCCAGGTACCAGCGGATGTTCGGGTGGGTCTTCCAGCGCTGGAATTCCTCGAATGGGCTCAAATACGGGTTGGCGTAGTTGAGGCCGGTGATGAAACCCAAGGTAATCTTGTTGTCTTCCATGTGGTACAGGAAGGAGCCGCCGTAGGTGTCGTTTTCCATCGGCCAACCGGCGGTGTGCACCACCAGACCGGGCTCGTGACGGCTGGGCTCGGCTTCCCAGAGTTCCTTGATGCCAATGGCGTAGCTTTGTGGGTCACAACCCTCGTCCAGATTGAACTTGGCGATGACTTGTTTGCCCAGGTGGCCGCGCGAGCCTTCGGCAAACACGGTGTATTTGCCCAGCAGCGCCATGCCGATCTGGAAATTGGGGCCGGGTTCACCATTCTTCTCAACACCCATGTTGCCGGTGGCGACACCTTTGACGGCACCCGCGTCGTCATAAAGCACTTCGGCGGCGGCAAAGCCGGGAAAGATTTCCACGCCCAGGCTCTCCGCCTGTTCGGCCAGCCAGCGGGTCAAGGCACCCAGGCTGATGATGTAGTTGCCGTGGTTCTGGCTGCATTCGGGCAGGAATAGGTTGGGTGTGCGGTAGCCGGTGCTCTCGCTCAGGAACATCATGGCTTCGTCAGTGACGGGCTGCCTCAAAGGCGCACCCATGGTTTTCCAGTCGGGAAACAGCTCGGTGAGCGACTGCGGGTCGAGCACCGCGCCCGAGAGGATGTGGGCACCGGGCTCGGAGCCTTTTTCGAGCACCACCACCGAGACCTCCTGGCTTTTCTCGGCTGCCAACTGTTTGAGGCGGATGGCGGTGGCCAGCCCGGCGGGGCCGCCACCGACCACGACCACGTCGTAGTCCATGGATTCGCGCGGGCCGTACTGGGTCAGAATTTCCTGGTTTGTCATGGTGGGACTCACTTTATCAACTGATTAAACTCAAGCCAAGCGAAGGTGGCTAAAACTGGTGTGAATTGTCTGCGACAAATCCGGATTTTAGGCAACACAATAATCACAATAGAACGATCGTTCTATTGATAACGGAGAAATGACCATGGCATACAGCATTGACCTTTCGGGCCGGGTGGCCCTGATTACCGGCGCCTCGGGTGGCCTGGGGGCGCAATTTGCCCGCACCCTGGCCAGCGCTGGCGCCGCCGTGGTGTTGGCCAGCCGCCGCCTTGAAAGGCTCAAGGAATTGCGTGCGAAAATTGAGGCCGAGGGCGGCGACGCCCATGTGATCGAGCTCGATGTGACCGATCAGGACTCGATCAGGTCCGCCGTGGCGCACGTTGAGACCGAGGTCGGCTCGATTGATATTCTGGTTAACAACTCGGGCGTCAGCACCACCCAGCGCCTGGTGGATGTGCGTCAGGACGATTTTGATTTCATGTTTGATACCAATGTCAAGGGCGCATTTTTTGTAGCGCAAGAGGTCGGCAAACGCATGCTGGCACGCGCTCAAGGGGCAGCGCCAGGCAGCTTTACCGGCGGGCGCATCGTCAATGTGGCCAGCACGGCGGGTCTTAAGGTTTTGCCCAAAATTGGCGTCTATTGCATGAGCAAGGCGGCAGTGATTCAGATGACCAAAGCCATGGCCGTGGAGTGGGGCCGCTTTGACATCAACGTCAACGCCATTTGCCCGGGCTACATCGACACCGAGATCAACCACGCCCACTGGCAAACAGAAGCGGGCCAAAAACTGATCCAGATGCTGCCACGCAAGCGCATTGGCAAGCCGCAGGATCTGGATGCACTGCTGATGATGTTGTGCTCTGACCAAAGCCATTTCATCAACGGGGCCGTGATCTCGGCCGACGATGGCTTTGCGGTTTAGCACTGCATGCTGACGGGACTGGTTGCAGGTCTCGCCGCGGGCGCCTTGTGGGGGCTGGTGTTCGTGGTACCACGCATGACGCCGGGCCTGAGCTCGGTGGACCTGACGGCGGGCCGCTTCATCAGTTTTGGCGGCATGGCGGCGTTGGCCATGCTGGTTACTTGGCGCCGACATACCTGGCCGACGGCGCGGCAGGCGGCCACCGCCTTGGGCATGAGCCTGTTGGGTGCGACCGGGTACTACCTGCTGCTGGCGCAAAGCATTGTTTATGCGGGTAGCGAGGTGCCCACACTGATCATTGGCACCATTCCGATCTGGGTCATGCTGCTGGGCAAACCGACCGGTCTCAAATGGGCGGGTTTGTTGCCGGGTTTGCTGCTCACCCTGGGTGGGCTGGCGCTGATGATGCAGTCGACACTGGACCACGCGGCACAACGGCCTGCCAGCGGTGGTCAGTTCTGGTGGGGCGTGCTGCTGGCCTTGGGGGCGATGCTGTGCTGGACCGCCTTTGCCTTGGTCAATGCCGCTTGGCTCAAGCGCCACCCCGAGGTCAGCGCCACCGAATGGGCCAATTGGATTGGTGTGGCCACCGGGGTGGGGGCTTTTTTGCTCTGGTTGCTGTTAGGTTCTGATGTCCAAACGCTGGCAGTCCTTGACAATCAGGCGATGATTGCCGTGGCTTGTATTGCCACCGGCATTGGTTCGGGCTGGGCTGGCAGCATCTTGTGGAACGTGGCCAGCCAGCGCCTGAGTGTGAGTTTGTGTGGTCAGCTGATTGTGAGCGAAACCTTGTTTGCCTTGTTTTATTCTTTTCTCTGGGACGGTGTCTGGCCTGCTGCCACACAAGCCTGGGCTGCCGGCTTGTTCACACTTGGAATTTTGGCATCGATCAGGGCGCATCGTTGATGGGCTGGCAAGCTTTTATTCCGGCGCGCGGTGGTTTGCGGCGCTGGTTGCAGGCCTCGGGCTCGCTCAGCGCGCGGCTGGCGGCCACGGGTGAGACGTTCAACGTGCAGGTGCTGGCGCAGGGGCGCCAGCCGCTCACACCCGACGAGTCGCACGCTTTGGGCCTGGGCGGGCGGCGCACGGGCTACGCGCGTGAGGTGCTGCTGCGGGTGGATGGCCAGGCGCTTGTGTTTGCCCGCAGCGTCACTGCGCATGCGGATTCCCTGGGAGCCTGGCGTTCGGTGCGTGGCTTGGGCAGTCGCCCACTGGCCGATGTACTGTTCAAACGCGCGGGCATTCTGCGTGCGCCGCTGGCCTACAGCCAGCTCCTGCGCCAAAGCCCCTTGCAGCGCCATGTGGCCAGTTCCTGGCAGGCGGCAACGGGTGTGGCCCTGGGTTACCAGGCATTGTTCGCGCGCCGTTCGATATTTACCCGCCATGGCGCAGCGCTGCTGGTGATGGAAGTGTTTGCCGCTCCGGCCAGCTGTTGGCGTTGGCCAGAAGGTACCCTGCAGAAAAATTTCAAGCAAAGGAAACAAGCCGTATGAAATTTGACATTCCAGAACAAAAAAAGCGGGTGTTCGAGGTGGTCATTCCGATCCGCTGGGGCGACATGGACGCCATGGGCCATGTCAACAACACGACCTACTTTCGTTACCTGGAAACCTGCCGCATCGACTGGATGCGGGCTGCGGGTTGTATGCCCAATCCGCTCGGCGAAGGACCGGTGATCGTGAATGCTTTCTGCAATTTTTACAAGCAGCTGGAATACCCTGGCAATGTGCTGGTCAAGATGTACACCAGTGACCCGGCCCGCACCACGTTCGAGACCTGGGCCACCATGGAAATGGCCGATCAGCCCGGTGTGATCTACGCTGCGGGCGGCGCTACCACGATCTGGGTCGACTTTCCGAAGCAAAAAGCGATTGACCTACCCGACTGGATGCGCGCCATTGTGTCGTGACGTCCGTCCTAAGCCGGACGGATTTGTTTACTTGGAAAAATGGCCCGAGTCGATCAGGCGATCGACTTCCTGCTCGGCCGTGGCCCAGTCGTCAATCGGGTTACCTGGGGAAAAACCACGCCGTTGCGCCACGTAAAAAGCGGCTACTTCGATGTAGTTGTGACGCTGCTCGACGCTCACGGCCAGACGTGTGGCAGTGGTGCTGGCCGGGACCTTGGCAGGAATTGTTTTTTTGGCTGCAGCCTTTTTGACCGCAGGCGCGGGGGCCACGGCTGCAACTGGCGCCGAGACTGTCTTCTTGGCAGCGGCTTTTACTTTTGGCGCGACCGCTGCGACTGCGGTGGGTGATTTTTTTGCGGTGACCATGAGTTTCTCCTGGGATTAAAAACGTTTGATGAATGTCAATTTTCGATTTTGTCAGTAGCCTGATGGCAAATGTTGACGCAGGTCAGGACAGTGACATTTTTAGCCGGCCATCAACTTGTGTACCAAATCGCCGGTGTTGGATGCTTTGTATTTTCGCATTAGTCGGGCCCGGTAGATTTCGACGGTGCGGTGGCTGATTACAAGTGCTTTGCCGATCTCCTTGCTGGTCAGTCCCCCCATTAAAAAAGCGGCCACTTCGCGTTCGCGGGGGGTGAGTTCGGCCTTGACCGGGCGGCTGGCGCTCAAGTCTTCAAAGGTCCAGATGCCCGCCTCATGGGGCGCAGCCTGATTGAGGGCACGGCCGGTCACATGGCACCAAAATGTTTCTCCCTTGAAGCGGCCAGCCACCCGTTTCATGATGCGGTCATCGGCATAGGTGCCGTGGCGGTTGAGCAGGGGTGTAATGCGTTGGCCGGTGCGTTCGAACTCAAGGGCACTGGGATAGAGCTCTTGAAAGGACTGGCCTATCAGTTGATCGGGCGCGGCACCAAACATTTCGCACAGGTGGCGGTTGCAGTCCAGCATGATGCGGTTGCGCGACAGGGCGAGGCCAACGGGTGCCATCTCGAAGGCTAGCCGGTAATTGATGTCCATGGTTTGAGGTGGTCAAATTAGAAAGTTTGCGGGTCAGACCACTCGCGAAGCGACGTGCTCTGACCCCAACAAATTAGAAGAGCTTGCGGGTCAGACCACTCGCGAAGCGACGTGCTCTGACCCCAACTAATTAGGGTTTGTACCTTAAGAAAAACTACGTATGGCATTAGGTAGTATCGTAACGCCACTGTTACTACCCACGGAGATTTCAAAGTGAACAAAATTTACCCTTCCGCAGCCGCAGCGCTGCAAGGCATCGTCAGGGACGGCCAGTTGCTCGCGGTGGGCGGTTTTGGCCTGTGCGGCATTCCCGAGGCTTTGATCGACGCCTTGCGCGACACCGGTGTCAGTGACCTGACCGTGATCTCAAACAATGCCGGTGTCGACGGTTTTGGTCTGGGCAAGTTGCTGGAAACGCGCCAGATCAGCAAGATGATTTCGAGCTATGTGGGCGAGAACAAGGAATTTGAGCGCCAGTACCTGGCCGGTGAACTGCAGCTTGAGTTCACGCCCCAGGGTACGCTGGCTGAGAAGCTGCGCGCGGGTGGCGCCGGCATTCCGGCGTTTTATGTACGCACGGGGGTGGGCACGCTGGTGGCCGAGGGCAAGGAAAACCGGGTCTTTGACGGCCATGTGTATATTTTGGAACACGCCCTGGTGCCCGAGGTGTCGCTGGTGAAAGCCTGGAAAGCCGACAAGAGCGGCAACCTGCTGTTCAGGCGCACCGCCCGCAACTTCAACCCGGCGGTGGCCATGGCCGGTAAGATCACCGTGGTTGAAGTGGAAGAAATTGTGGAAACCGGCACCTTTGACCCTGACAGCGTGCATTTGCCCGGCATTTACGTGAACCGTATTGTGCTCAATGCCAACCCCGAGAAGCGCATTGAAAAGCGCACCGTTCGCTGAATTTTTGCGGGACAGACCGCAGCGACGCAGTCGCCAGCTCTGTCCTCAACAGAATTGAGACCTTGCGGGACAGACCGCAGTTTCGCGAAGCGAACCAGCTCTGTCCTCAACACATTAAAAGGAGTTTGATCATGGCCTGGACACACGACGAAATGGCGGCTATTGCAGCCAAAGAATTACAAGATGGTTTTTATGTGAATCTCGGGATCGGCTTGCCTACGCTGGTGGCCAATTTTGTCAGCCCTGACATTGAAGTCTGGCTGCAAAGTGAAAACGGAATGCTCGGCATTGGGCCGTTTCCGACCGACGAAGAAGTGGACGCCGACCTGATCAATGCCGGCAAGCAAACCGTCACCACGATTCCCGGTTCCAGTATTTTTGGCAGCCACGACAGCTTTGCCATGATTCGCGGCGGCAAGATCAACCTGAGCATTCTGGGTGCCATGCAGGTCAGTGAAACCGGCGACTTGGCCAACTGGATGATTCCGGGCAAGATGGTCAAAGGCATGGGCGGCGCCATGGACCTGGTGGGCGGCGTGAAAAGTGTGGTGGTGCTGATGGAACACGTGGCCAAAAAGAAAGACGGCACGATTGACCTCAAGATTCTGCCCAGTTGCACCTTGCCGTTGACCGGTGTGGGTGTGGTGGACCGCATCATCACCGATCTGGCCGTGATGGACATTACACCGCACGGGCTCAAGGTAGTGGAACGCGCGCCGGGTGTGACGATGGAAGAACTGGCCTCCAAAACCGGTGTTCCCTTGCATTGAGAACATTAATTGGAGTCAGATTCCAATTAATTTAATGGCAGTCTGCTGCGCGCCACCTGGCGCAGCAGCCATGTGAGCCCCAGCGCCGCAATTGTCAGGCCCAGCACCAGTGCAATCCAGAAGCCCTGAGCTGCCATGGGCTGTGTCGGCGCCCACGGCGCCCAAGTCGGCGCCAGCCCCAGCACGTAGCCCAGCGGCAGCGAAAACACCCAAAACGCGGTCAGGTGGATCACCATGGGTGCGCGGGTGACTTTGTAGCCACGGATGGCACAACTGGCGACCACCTGGGTAGAGTCGGAGAGTTGAAAAATGGCCGCCAGCATCAGTAGTTGCGCGGTGAGGGCAATCACGGCCGCGTCGCTGGTGTAGGCACGGGCGATTGGCTGACTCAAGAGCGCCATCAGCGTGGCCGACACCACTGCAAAACCCAGGCCCAGTGCCACGCCGACCCAAGCCTGATAACGCGCCAACACCGGGTCACCCGCACCCAGCGACTGGCCCACGCGGGTTAGCAGCGCCAGCCCCAGACTGAGCGGCACCATGAACACCAGCGAGGTGAAATTGAGCGCAATCTGGTGTGCCGCCATCTGAGTGCTGCCAAATTCAGCAATCAGCAGCGCAATCAGGCTGAAGGCACTGGTTTCTGCAAAGTAAGTAATGCCGATGGGTAAGCCCAGTTTGAGTAGGCTTTTGATCTGCGGCCAGTGCGGTGCCTCATACTGGCCCAGTGGCCAGGTGGCCCGGTAGGGGCTGGCACGCTGCATCCACCACAGCAAGGCCAGCAAATTGAAAGCCACGGTGACCAGTGTGGCCCAGGCGCAACCCAGGCCGCCCAGGCGCGGAAACCCCAGGGTGCCAAATACCAGCAGGCTGTTGACGACGATGTTGAGTCCGAGCGACAGCAAGGCGATCACCATCAGGGGTTTGGTCTGATTGATGCTTGTGCTGTAGCCATAGAGCACGCGGTAGCAGGCAAACAGTGGCATGGACAAACTGGTGATCCAGACAAAATCTGTGGCCAGATCGCGCACGTAAGGTTCCAGCGTCATGTGCTGGAACAGCCGTGCGGCCAGGTTGGCTGCGGCAGCCGAGAGCAAACCGACTGCCAGCGCTTTCCACAAAGCCTGGCGCACCACATGTGGTACCTGGGACAAGTCACCGGAACCTACCTGATGTGCCACCACCGGGTTGACGGCCATCAGCAAGCCCATCATGGTGATGATGAGCATGTTCCAGATCGACACGCCCAGCGACACGCCCGCCAGATCCTGCGCCGACGCATGGCCCGCCATGGCCACATCGACCACGGCCATGCCGACGTAGGCCAGTTGACCTACCAGGATCGGCCAGGCCAGGCGCCCTAGCTTGTGCAATTCGGATTTCAGTCGGTAGCGTGCGGCGGTGTAGTGGAAAAGGTGTTTGAGAGGACTTATCAAAATAGATTACACGGTGCGCCTGGGGACTTGGCTAGAGCCGAATTTTAGGGTGATTGCGTTGGCGAATGGATAGCGGCAATACCGGCCTCAGCGCGGCTGACGGTGTTGGGTCGCCGGTGATCACGAACGATTGGGGATGATTTCCCTTAAATAAATACCTTGCGCCCACCCATTTGGGGGAAGACAAAAGACGTCACCCATGTGATCATTTCATCGTTGGTAAAAAAGGGGGTGAAATGTTGAAATTTGAAAATAAACAGTTGACGCCTGTATGTCCTGTATGTTCTGACAAATTAAGCAGAATTCCGCGTAGCCCGTTGATGCGATTGTTGGTTGGTTCGCAGCACCTTAGGTGTCAGGACTGCAGGCGCCGATATTTAAAAACCGTATTTGGAAATTTGCGAATGCTGGACTGCTAGCCATGTTCAGCGCCAACCAGGAGGGTCTTGATGCTGCGCTGAGCCTGCGCTACCAGGTGCGCGTAACCCATCAACGCAAAACTGTCGGCGTGAAAACGCTGGTACACCGGCGATACGCTCAGCATGGCACGGCATCGACGACAGAAGCCATGGCGCAGCTTAATGAAACCAGTGCCAGAACAGCACAGCTGGGCTGGGTGCTTGAATCCGCATGTTCCCAATTGGCACGGTGGGCAGTACACCCCGAAACGTCCCTGCTGACGCTGGCTGTCAACATCAGCGCACGCCAGCTCCAGCAGGATGATTTTGTGGAGCAGGTGCTGGCTGCACTCAATCGCACCGGAGCAAATCCGGATCGACTCAAGTTGGAACTCACCGAGAGTTGGCTGGTCCTTGACGATGGAAATATCATCGACAAAATGATTGTGCTCAAAACGCATCGCGTAGGCGTTTCCCTGGATGATTTTGGTATTGGCTACGCGTCGCTCTCATCGCTCAAGCGCTTGCCCTTGTACCAGCTTCAAATAGACCAAGGCTTTGTGCGTGGTGCCATCAACTGCCCCAATGACGCAGCCATTGCGAAAATGATCGTCGCCATGGCTGACAACATGGCGCTCACCGTTCTGGCTGATGGGGTAGATACAGCGGCGCAATGGAATTTTTTGACCAGCATAGGTTGTCACCACTATCAGGGTGATCTTTTGACCAAACCGCTGCCAATGCAGGAGTTCGGGTCTTTTTACACATTCAATGGGTAGCGTCATGGCGCGGCTGATCAGACAAAGTTGAACGCGTTGGATTTAGTCAAATCAAGCAGAAATAAATGCGGCGTCGTTTCTGCATGCGTTACCGACCGCGCATGAACAGGGCATCGAGCTCGCGCAGGCTGATGGGGCGCCAGGTGGGGCGGCCATGGTTGCACTGGTCGCTGCGTTCGGTGGCTTCCATCTGGCGTAACAGCGCGTTCATTTCTTCCAGCGTCAAATGCCGGTTGGCGCGCACCGCGCCGTGGCAGGCCATGGTGCCGAGCAGCGCGTTGTGGGCGCGCTGCACCACGTTGCTGGCCTCATGCTGGGCAAGCTCGGTCAGCACGCTACGCGCCAGCGCCACCGCATCACCTTGCGCCAGCGTGGTCGGCACGGCGCGCACCACCAGCGTTTTGTTCGAGAACGGCGTGATGTCGAGTCCCAGCAGCATCAGGGTGGCAGTATGGCATTCGGCGGTAGCTACCTCCAGCGGCGTGGCGGCAAAGGCGGCGGGGATCAGCAATGGCTGACTGGGCAGGCAGGACTCGTCCTGGGCCTGGGACCATTGCGTCTTGAGTCGTTCATAAACGATGCGTTCATGCGCCGCATGCATGTCAACAATGACCAGGCCCTGGGTATTTTCAGCCAGGATGTAAATTCCCTTGAGTTGCGCCAGCGCCCGGCCCAGCGGCCAGTCACCAACGGGCAGGGGCGCTGGCGCCTCGGCTGGGGCTGCTGCGGTTGCCGTCGGGGGGGGAGCCCACAGCGCGTCCATGTCATTGACCCGATGACCCACCGGGGTGTCAAAACGCATCGCCGTCTGGGCGTAGGAAACCGGGATAAACGGGCGGTCGGATCGGTCGACACCACGTGCCAATGCCTGCTCTTCATCACTTTCCTGGGCCGACCACGTTGCCGGATTGGCCATGGTCGCTGTGCTATCGGTGGTGGTCTGTCCGGCACGCGGTGCTGCCAGCGCACTTTCCACCGCATGGCGCACCGCCTGATGCACCTCGCGACTGTCACGAAAGCGCACCTCGATTTTGGTCGGGTGCACGTTGACATCCACCCGCGTCGGGTCCAGTTCGATGTAGAGCGCATAAACCGGCTGGCGCTGGCCGTGTAACACGTCCTCATAGGCGCTACGGGCAGCGTGGGTGATGACCTTGTCGCGCACAAAGCGGCCGTTAACATAACAAAACTGCTGGTCGGCACGCGAGCGTGCCGCGTCGGGTATGCCGGCCCGGCCCCAAACCTTGATGACGGGCGCGTAATCCGGCCTGCCCGGTGTGGTTTGGGTGGAAAAATCGACCCACACCGAGCGCTCGACAAAGTCGCTGCCCAGCACATCGGCCAGGCGCTGCTCCAGCGCGGGCAGGCTGCCCAAGTCGCCGCAGCGGCGCCATTGCTCCACCAGCTTGCCTTCATGCCAGATGGCAAAACCAACATCGGGCCGTGCCAGCGCGTGACGGCGCACCGCTTCGACACAATGCGCCAGTTCGGTGGCGTCGGTCTTGAGGAACTTGCGCCGCGCGGGGGTGCTGAAAAACAGCTCCTTGACCTCGACCGTGGTGCCGGTGCTGCGCGCCACAGGCGTGATTTCACCGGTCTGGCCTTCCAGCAGGTAGGCGTGGGCCTGGCCGCTGACGCGCGACAGCAAGGCGCAATCGGCAATGGCATTGATGGCGGCCAGCGCTTCACCCCGAAAACCCATGGTGCCGACCGACTCCAGGTCGGCCAGGCTGCCAATCTTGCTGGTGGCGTGGCGCTTGAGCGCAATCGGCAGTTCATCGGGCAGGATGCCCGAGCCGTCATCTTCCACACTGATCAGGCGCACACCACCGGCCAGCAGCCGCACGGTGATCTGGCTGGCCCCGGCATCGAGTGCGTTGTCCACCAACTCGCGCACCACCGAGGCGGGCCGTTCCACCACTTCACCGGCGGCAATCTGGCTGATCAGCGTGTCGGGCAGTTCACGGATGGGGCGACGGTGGGATGGGTTTGAAAGGGGTGTTGGGTCGAAGTTCACCCAAGTATTTTAGGGGTGGGCAAACGGTGCTGTTTGCCCAGGTCCAAGGGTCAAATCAAGCCACTGGCCGACGCCAGCAAGTAGCCCATCAGGCACGAGGTGCTGACACCAATCAAACCGGGGATGATGAAGCTGTGGTTGATCACATACTTGCCGATGCGGGTGGTACCCGAGCGGTCAAACTGAATGGCGGCCAGGTCGCTGGGGTAGGTGGGCAGGATGTAATAACCATAAGAGGCGGCGGCAAAGGCCACGATGTAGCCGGGCGGCACACCAATGGCCAGACCCACCGGCACCATGGCGCTGATGGCGGCGGCCTGCGAATTCACCAGCTTGGACACCAGCAGCAGAGCGATGGCATAGGTCCAGGGCTGGGTTTTGACCAGCTCGGTCAGCGCGGCCTTGAGCTCAGGCAGGTGGGCTTCAAATACCGTGTCGGCCATCCAGGCGATGCCAAACACCGCCACCACGGCAATCATGCCGGCGCGAAACACCTCGGTCTTGCCGATGGTGGAGGGGTCGGTTTTGGTGAAGATGATCATCAGCGCGCCGGCCAGCAGCATGAACATCTGGATTGTGAGCACCATCGACATCGGCTTGCCACCGAAGGCCGGCCGCAGGCTGGGGTAGGCGCCCAAAAAAGCCACCACCACAATCGCACCCAGGAAAATCCACATCGCCGTCCATTGGTCCTTGGAGAGAATTTTGTTCATCAGCGTGGCGCTGTCGCCGTAGATCATTTTGCGTTGTTCCGGGTCGGCAATGCGAGCCTGAAACTCAGGGTCTTTGTCAAGGTCTTTGCCGCGGAACCAACTGAAGACACCAATCATCAGCACACCGGCCAGCGTGGACGGAATGGTGATCGAGAGCACCTGCACAAAGTCGATCACATGGTCGCCCACCGGGGCTTTGGCCAGAAAAGCCACCAGCGCCACCACTGCCACCGACACCGGGCTGGCCAGAATGCCCATCTGGCTGGAGATGGATGAAGCTGCCATGGGGCGCTCGGGGCGGATGTCGTTCTTGATGGCCACGTCGTAAATGATTGGCAGCATGGTGTAGACCACGTGGCCGGTGCCGCACAGCATGGTCAGCACGCAGGTGGTGAACGGTGCCAGGATCGACACGTATTTGGGGTTACGGCGCAGCACTTTTTCTGCACCTTTGAGCAGCACTTCCAGGCCACCCGAAGCCTGCAGCGTGGCCGATGCTGCCACCACGGCGATGATGGTCAGCATCACATCAACCGGTGGTTTGCCCGGCTTGAGGCCAAAAACAAAAACCATGATGACAATGCCGATGCCGCCCAGCAGCCCCAGGGCCACGCCGCCTTTTCTGGCCCCGTAAAACAGGCAGACCAGAATCACGATCAGTTGCATAAATATGTCCACTTACAGCTCCTTCTAAGAAGTCCTTACTGTAATAAAAATAAGGGTAAACCCTTGGTTTTGATGTGTGCTTTGGTTGATGCAAATCAATCAAGCATCACAATTTGTAATAAACAGTTCATTATTTGAGGTGATTTGTGGCGCACATTCACGCCATTACCGATGTGAACAGGCAGGGGATAATCCATGTCCATGGAAATCATCTCTTTTCTTCTTGACTTCATCCTCCACGTGGACAAACACCTGGAGGCATTCGTGCAAAGCTATGGCCTGTGGGTGTATGCGCTGCTGTTCCTGATCATTTTTGTCGAGACAGGTTTGGTCGTGATGCCGTTTTTGCCCGGTGACTCGCTGCTGTTTGTGGTGGGTGCACTGTGTGGCGCCGGGCTCATGAGTTATCCGCTGGCGGTCTCGGTGCTGCTGGTGGCCGCCGTTTTGGGCGACCAGTGCAACTATTCCATCGGGCGCTATTTCGGGCCCAAGGTGTTCAAGTGGGAAAACTCGCGCCTGTTCAACAAGGCCGCTTTTGACCGTTCGCACAATTTCTACGAGCGTTATGGCGGTATCACGATCATTGTGGCCCGGTTCATGCCATTTTTACGAACCTTTGCGCCCTTTGTCGCCGGTGTGGCTGCCATGAGCCGCGGCAAATTCAGCTTGTACAACATGGTTGGGGCGTTGCTGTGGGTGCTGGGTATTTGTACGGCGGGTTATTTTCTGGGCAGCATCCCATGGGTCAAGGTGAATTTGGACAAAATCATCTGGGCGATGATCCTGATTCCTGGCTTGGTGGTGATCTTCGGTGCCTGGAAAGGGCACAAAACGTCGGCTTGATTCAGGCTCAGACGCCCGTTTTCAAAAACAGGTCCTGATCCGGCGCAAAGTTGGCGTGTAACGGCATCAGCGCCCCGCCCAGCGCGCGTGCATCGGGGCCGACCTCGCCGGCAATCACATTGGCTTGCCACAGGCCCTCCCAGTTGTAGCCTTGAAGTGCTTGCCGGGTTTCTTCAATCAGCAGCGTTAATAAGGGGCGGCAGAATGAACCATCGATCACGACGGCATCAATGTCCAGGAAGGCGGTGCCGCTCACAACCGCATGCGCCAGCGCATTGGCGGCCTGTTTGACCCAAGCGCGGGTCTCAGGCTCAAAAACTGCGCTTAGCGCGCGTTCGTCGTAAGCGCCATGTGGGTCAAGGCCTTTGGCCACCAGCCTTTGTTCAAGCTCCCACAGAGACGCATGGTGAATCAATTGTGGCGGTGCCGTGTTGCCCTGGGCGATGCTTGAGGGCAGTGAGGCCACGGCACCGGCGTTGCCATGAACGCCATGGTGCAAATGGGAGTTGATGACCAGGCCACCTCCGACAAAGGTGTCGACAAACAGATACAGGAAATTTTTCAGATCTCGCCCGCGTCCCGCCACCAGCTCGGCCACACAGGCCGCCGAGGTGTCCTTGGCAAAGCTGACCGGCACATCCGTCATGGCTTGCACCTGGGCGCGCAGGTCAATCTGGTTCCAGGCTTCCGATTGGGTCTCTGACAGGCCCAGCATCTTGTGCCAGCCACCGAGTTGAAAAGGCGCTGCCACGCCAATGCCGACCAGGCGGTCTTTCAGGTCGCCAAGCTGATCACGCATGGCGTTCAGTCGATGGTTGATTTCGGGTAACAGGGTGCTGGCATCAGGAAACACGTAGTCCAGGCTCTGGCGCTGACGCACCTGGCCGGCAAAATCGACCAGCAACCAATCGGCACTGCGTCGGCCAATCTTGATGCCAATGGCAAATGCGCCGTCCGGATTGAGCGACAGCGGCACCGACGGCTGGCCAATGCGCCCGCGCACCCGGTCCTGTTTGAGAATCAAACCGTCTTCGTCGAGCCGGGCCGTGATCAGCCCGATGGTTTGCGCGGTCAGGCCAGTCAGGCGGGCCAGCTCGGCCTTGGGCAGGCTGCCGTTAAGCCGAATGGCCTGTAGCACCACCCGTTCATTGAACTGGCGCATGCCCACATGGTTGGAGCCGCGCGGACGCAGCAGTGTGGGGCTTGCAGCCGGTGGGGCAGGGCGGGGTGGTGTCATGGACGCAGATTTTCGCCGATCACACCCTTGCGCAAAATAAAGTTGCCAAACGGCTGCTTTTCGCCCGTCAGGACGATGGCATAGGCGGCGCGGGCACGTTCGTAAAAGGTAAAGCGCTCGATCGGTTCGGCACTTTGACCCGGCAACAATTCGGGTGTGAGGCGTGTGATGACCTCACGTTGCAAGGCCGAGCGGTAGCTGTCGGGCTCGCCACTCACCGCCATGAAGGCTACCGGGTGCGTCACGTCCGCCGCCAGCGGCAACAGTGAACTGACCGCTTGCACCGCGTCCAGCATCGAGACACCGGGCAGCCGGATCACCGGCTTGCCGGCGGCAATGCTCTGGGCAGTGAAGTTAGCATCCGCCAGCACCAGCGCATCGTCATGGCCCATGGCCATCATGATGCAGAGCAGCTCAGGCGTCAGCAGGGGGTCGATGCCTTTAAGCATGGGCATCGGCAGGCAGTTCGTCCACCGTCTTGGCGCCAGTCATGACCGCCACGGTGTCGCTCATGCTGATGGTTTTGGGGTTGACCACAGCGGCGCGTTTGCCCAGCCGCTGGATGTGGATGCGGTCGGCCACCTCGAACACATGGGGCATGTTGTGGCTGATCAGAATGACGGGCAAACCCTTGTCGCGCACCCGCCGGATCAGTTCCAGCACCATGTTGCCTTCCTTCACACCGAGTGCGGCGGTCGGCTCGTCCATGATCACCACATGCTGGGCAAAGGCCGCGGCGCGGGCTACGGCCACGCACTGGCGCTGACCGCCCGACAGGGTTTCCACCGCCTGAGTCATGGAACGAATCCCGACCTTGAGTTCCTGCATGCGGGCAATCGCCTGCGCCAGCATTTCCTTTTTGTCCAGCAGGCGCAGCAGTTGGCCAATAAAGCCGGGTTTGAGTAATTCACGGCCCAGAAACAGGTTCTCGGCAATGCTCATGGCTGGGGCCACGGCCAGGTCCTGGTAGACGGTTTCAATGCCGGCGCGGCGGGCATCGATCGGGGACTTGAAGCGCACTGGCTTGCCGTCGAGCAGCAGTTCGCCTTCATCGGGCACTGTGGCGCCCGACAGCGCCTTGATCAGGGACGACTTGCCCGCGCCGTTGTCGCCAATGATGGCCATGATTTCGCCGGCACGTAATTCGAAGTCGGTGCCGTCCAGCGCCGTGACCTGGCCATAACGCTTGACGATGCCCTTGGCCTGCATGATGAGGTTTGAATGGGATGAGGTGTTCATCAACGTGCTCCCTTGCGAGACATCTGGTCGGCAGCGACTGCCAGAATCACCAGAATGCCGGTAATCAACGTCTGGTAGACCGAGGCCACGCCCATCAGGGTCAGGCCGTTGCGGAACACGCCCACAATCACGGCACCCACCAGCGAGCCCAGGATGATGCCGCGTCCGCCGAACAGGCTAGTGCCGCCGAGTACCACCGCGGTGATGGCATCGAGGTTTTCGGTCTGCCCGGCGTTGGGGTCACCGACACCGGTGCGTGCGACCGAGAGCAGGGCGGCAATGCCGTAGAAAAGTCCGGCCAGTGCATAGACGAACAGCAGCACGCGGTCGACGTTGATACCGGTCAGGCGTGCGGCTTCGGGGTTGTTGCCCACCGCGTACAAGTGGCGACCAGGTGCGGTGTCGCGCAAGACAAACCAGGCTAACGCGTAGAGCAGCAACATGGTCACCGTACCCAGGCTGACCTCGGTGCTGCCTAGGTTGAACGTATCCCCCAGCGCGGTCATGGCGCTGGGCAGATTGGTGACGGTTTGTGACTCCGAGTAAATCTGGGTGATGGCGAAGGCAATGTTCAATGTACCCAGCGTCACGATGAAAGGCGGCAGCTTGATGCGCGTGACCAAGAGGCCGTTGATCAAGCCAAAGCCGGTGGTGACCGCCAGCCCGCAAAGGATGGCGGCGTACGGGTCAATGCCGTAATTGACCGCAAACTTGGTCATGACCACGCCGCCGAGGGCCATCACCATGCCGCATGACAGGTCAATACCGGCGGTCAGAATGATCAGCGACTGGCCAATTGCCAGCACACCCACCACCATCACCTGTTGCAGCACCAGCGACAGGTTGCCACCGCTAAGAAAGCGGTCGGACTGGGTGGCAAAAAACAGGCAGGTTACGCCTAAGGCGATCCAGGGCCCCAGGACACCCCAGGGAATATTGCGCTTTTGCGATGTGGTCATCACAGACTCCGGTTTAAAGTCGATTCATGGCCCGGCCTGTTAGAGACGTTGGCCGGGCAGCTTCCAGGGTTTTTTCGGGATTTGTAGGGCCGACTGAAACCCGCCCTACAAAGTGCCCCCACAGCCGGGCGATTCAAGTCCGCCCAACAAAGTCAGTTCAACGGGATTACTTCGTGCCCCAGCACAGATCCATACCGACCTTGGTGTCCTTGCTGTCTACACCGGCAACTGCCTTGGCGGCGATCAGCGTGACACCGGTGTCAACATAACCCGAGGCCTTCTTGCCGGACTTGGCATATTCCACGCCGGCCGCAACACCCATCGACGCCATCTTCAGCGGGTATTGCTGTGATGTGGCGGTGATGATGCCCTTAGCCGTGTCCTTGATGCCCTGGCAACCACCGTCTACCGAGACGATGATCACACCTTTTTCCTTGCCGGCTTTTTTCAGGGCGTTGTAGGCACCTGCGGCAGCGGGCTCATTGATGGTGTAGACCACATTGATGTCAGGGTTCTTTTGCAGGCAGTTTTCCATGGCAGTCTGGCCTTTGGCCTGGTTGCCATCGGTGTCGCCGGCGCAAACAGTCTCGGAGGTGCTGGAGAGTTCGTTGGATTTAGCGTCAAAGGCTTTTAAACCGAAGCCGGTCATGAAACCATTGTGGCGTTGCGCGCCCACCGGGTGACCGGGGAACAAGTCGAGCATGGCGATCTTGGCGGGCTTGTTGCCCAGTGCTGCCTTGGCATATTGGCCAATTAGCACGCCGGCTTTGTAGTTGTCGGTGGCAAACAGGGCATCGGCGCCTTCAAACGGGCTGTCCAGCGCAATCACTTGCACGCCTTTGGCCTGGACTTTTTTCACCGTCGGGATGATGGCATCGCCCGTGGAAGTGATCAAAATGGTCTTGGCGCCGGCAGCGGCCATGTTTTCCAGCGCGGTGATCTGGCTGGCGGTATCGCCGTCTTTTTTACCGGCTGCGCTCATCAGCTTGGCGCCCGCTTTTTTGGCCTCGGCCTGGGCGCCTTCTTTCATCTTGACGAAGAAGGGATTGGTGTCGGTTTTGGTGATCAGGCCGATGATGGGTTCGTTGGCGGCAAGAGCGGTGCTGGTGATCAGGGTCAGGCTGCTCAGCAGCAGGGTGGTTGACAATTTCATTTGGAGACTCCTCGTTGGATTTGGCTGGTTTCGATCGTTTGCAGGGGGTGCATCGTGCGACCTGCGGGAAATTACGCTTGTGAAGTCGGCGTGGCTGAACTATAGTTGGAAAGTAGTTATTAAATCAAGTTGTTTTAGTTATGGAAAACCCTAATATGATGCAAATAAATTCTTCCGTTCAGGTGGCCACGGCCGGTGAGGCATTGATTGACTTCATTGCCAACGCCGATGGCCGTTTTGAGCCCTGCCTGGGCGGTGCGGTCTATAACCTGACGCGTGCGATTGCGCGCCAGGGTGTGAGTACGCTCTACCTGAATCCCTTGTCTCGCGACCGTTTCGGTCGCCGCCTAGCACAGGGCTTGTTGGACGATGGGGTGCATCTGGCCGTCCCTGAGGCGGCGGTGGAGGTGACCTCGCTGGCGGTGGTGAATGTCAATGCGCAGGGCCATCCCGACTATGCGTTTTACCGGGAAGGCGTGGCCGACCGCGCCACCACGGCGGCCGCGTTGACACAAGCCTGCGACCCGCTGGACAACTTGTCGCTGGTGTGCACCGGCGCGTTGGCCTTGTCGCCTGACGATGCCGATGTCTACCTACCTTGGCTGGCGACCCAGCGCCAGGCAGGCCGCACGGTGGTGATCGATGCCAACCTGCGCCCCTCGGTCATGCCAGATCTGGCGGCCTACCGCAGCCATGTCCTGACCGCGCTGCATTATGCCGATGTCATCAAAGCCAGCGATGAAGACCTCGTTTGCCTGAACCTGCCAGGTGGTGATGTGCTGGCCCAGGCGAAACACCTGTTGCAAAACACGCGCGCCAGTGTTATGGCGCTCACCTTGGGCGGCGAAGGCGCTATGTTGCTGACACGTCAGGGACAGGTGTTTGCCGCACGTGAGCTGGAACCGATTGAGGTGGTGGACACGGTGGGGGCTGGTGACTGCTTTCTGGCCGGTCTGGTGGTGGCCATGCTGGCGCACAAACTTCCCGCTGACTGGGGTGCCGGTCATGTGTCCACCGAGGTCGCCAGAGCATTGCTGACCAGCGCCATCGCCAGTGCCAGCCTGTGTGTGATGCGCCGTGGCTGCGTGCCGCCGACGCGCGCCGAGGTGCTGGCGCGGCTGGCACAGGTTCCCTATTCCTTTACCGCTTAAGCCAATGATGGACACGTCCGCATGGTCTGAGGACCATTCCCTGCCAGCTATTTGTCAGCAGCGTATTGCGCGGTGGTTGACATCGGGGGAACGCAAAATCCTGGGTCTGGTAGCGCCGCCGGGGGCGGGTAAATCGACCTTGGCCGAGATTTTGATGGCGCATGACCCCCAACATGTACAAGGGGTGCCGATGGATGGGTTTCACCTTGCCAACTGTGAACTGGCGCGCCTAGGGCGCCAACAGCGCAAGGGTGCCCCGGACACCTTTGACGCGGCGGGTTTTGTCAACCTGTTGCGTCGCCTCAAGAACCAGTCACCGTCGGAGACCATCTATGCCCCCGAGTTCAGGCGCGACATCGAAGAACCCATTGCTGGTGCCCTCGCCATCGCGCCACACACAACCCTGGTGATCACCGAAGGCAATTACCTGCTGCTGGATGACCCGCACTGGGTTCAGGTGCGCGCGGTTGTGGATGAAATCTGGTACCTCGATGTACCCGACGCGCTGCGTCGGGAGCGTCTGCTGGCGCGTCATATGCGCTTCGGCCGCAGTCGAGCCCAGGCGCTGGACTGGATGGCCAGTACCGACGAACCCAACGCTATGCGTATTGCGCAGACGCGTCAGCATGCCCATCTTTGTGTACCCTGGCTCTGAATCAGGTGCTGCGGCTGCGTGCCAGCGGCGGGTTCTTAGAAAAATAGGCCTCAATGCCGCGCATCAGGGCATCGGCCAGCTGGTCCAGGTAGGCATCGCTGTTGAGTTTGGCTTCCTCGTCCGGATTGCTGATGAAGGCGGCCTCCACCAGCACACTGGGAATGTCGGGCGCCTTGAGCACGGCAAAGCCGGCCTGTTCGACCCGCGGCTTGTGGAGTTTGCCGACCCGGCCAATTTCCTTGAGCATGGCCCCGCCCAATTGCAGGCTGTCCTTGATCTGGGCGGCGGTGCTCATGTCGAGCAGGGCGCGTTTGACCTGGGCGTCCTTGGCGCGCACGTTGAGTCCGCCCACTCTGTCGGCCTTGTTTTCCTTGGCCGCCATCCAGCGTGCGGCGCTGCTGGAGGCGCCGTCCTGGCTCAGGGCAAACACGCTGGCGCCTTGGGGACGCGGCGTAAAAAAGGCATCGGCATGCAGGCTGATGAACAGGTCGGCCTGTACCCGGCGCGCTTTGTCGACCCGGGTGTGCAAGGGCACAAAAAAATCGGCATCACGCGTTAAAAAGGCCCGCATCGGGTTGCCATTGCTCGATGCTGCGTTGATGCGGTCGCGCAGCCGATGTGCCAGCCGCAACACCACATTTTTTTCATACGTGCCGCCGGGGCCAATGGCGCCAGGGTCTTCGCCACCATGGCCGGGATCGAGCGCAATGATGATGAGCCGGTCGGTGGCTGCCGGGGCGGGCTCGCTCATACTTTGCGGCGGCAGCCTTGTGGCGTCTTTTTTTCCAGCGTTGACAGCCACGGGCTCGGTCGTTGTTGTGCCTGGCATGGTTGCGCCAACCGCCTGAGAAACCGGCGCATCAGGCGCCTGCCCCTGTGATTTTTGTGCAATCAATTCGCCCAGCGGGTCCGCCGCTGGCGGTGTAGCGATGCGCGTGCTGGCGCTTTCCTTGAGGCGATCGGCAATCAGGGTTTCCAGCGGATCCGCCACTTGCGTCGGGTACAAATCAAACACCAATCGGTGCTGGTAAGCCGCGACCGGCGTCAGGCTGAACACTTGCGGTGCAATGGCCTGCTTGAGATCGAACACCAGCCGCACCACGTCTGGGCCAAACTGGCCGACGCGAATTCCGGAAATGGTGGGATCATTGGCGCTTACCTTGGCCACCAGTTCTTTGAGCGCCGGATTCAGGTCGATGCCCTGTACATCTACCGCCAGTCTGGGCGGGTTGGGGACAAAAATCTGGTTAAAACTTAGGCGGGCGTCGGACTCAATCGTGACGCGCGAGTAGTCGGGTGCAGGCCAGACGCGCACCGCCACGATGCTGGCGCCACGGGCCAGATGCTGCGCGCCCAGCAACAGCACCAGCGTGCCCGACTGCAGCAGTTGGCGGCGTTTCATGGGCTGGCCTCATCGGGCGCTGAATCTGCAATCTGATTGAGCAGGCTTGCACCAAGCTTTGTTTGTGCTGTCAAGGTCACCTGGCGTGCCTCGTCATCCTGCACATCGAGTTGAATGATCAGGTCGGCCGACGGCACGCAGCCTGCGGCGTTTTCCGGCCATTCGGCAATTTTCAAGCCGGGGCTGGCAAAGATGTCGCGAAAGCCGGCATCCATCCATTCGCGCGGGTCGCTGAAGCGGTAAAAGTCAAAGTGCCAGACGTTGAAGTTGGGCAATTCATAGGGCTCCACCACGGCGTACGTGGGGCTTTTGATGCGTCCCTGCACCCCCATGGCCCGCAGCAGATGCCGCACCAGCGTGGTCTTGCCCACGCCCAGATCGCCTTGTAGTTCAATGTAGGCCAGTCGCACTTCGGTCAGCGCCGCAAGTGCACGGGCAAAGTCTTCGGTGGCGGCTTCATCGCGCCAAAGCAGGCTTTTTACAATAGGCAGGTGATTAACACCATGCAGCAACTCAACAGCAGTCAATGGGTCTCCAGAATTCAGGAATGGGGGCGGGCATTGGGATTTTCACAAATTGGCGTGGCGGGTGTCGATTTAACCGCCGCAGAACCCGGATTATCGGCATGGCTGGCCGCCGGTTGCCATGGTGATATGTTTTACATGGCATCACATGGCCTCAAGCGTGCCCGCCCGGCCGAGCTGGTGCCGGGTACGCTGCGCGTGATCACCGCGCGCATGGATTATTTGCCAGCCGACACCTCTGATGGCTGGCAGGCGCTGGAGCTGGACCGGCTGAATCGCCGGGCAGAAGGCATTGTGTCGATTTATGCCCGTGGCCGCGACTACCACAAGGTCATGCGTAGTCGCTTGCAAAAGTTGAGCGACCAAATTGCCGCTGCGCTGGGGCCGCTGGGTTACCGGGTTTTCACCGACTCGGCCCCGGTACTCGAGGCCGAACTGGCCAGTTTGAGCGGACTCGGTTGGCGCGGCAAACACACGTTGCTGCTGAGTCGTGAGGCGGGGTCGACGTTTTTTCTGGGTGAGATCTTTGTCGACATGGCTTTGCCGGTGACTGATCCTGTGGCCGGTCATTGCGGCAGTTGCAGCGCCTGCATCGACATTTGCCCGACCCGGGCCATCATCGCCCCGTACCGCCTTGATGCCCGGCGTTGTATCTCGTACCTGATGATCGAACACGCCGGGCAGATCCCGTTGGAACTGCGGCCCTTGATGGGCAACCGCATTTACGGTTGTGATGATTGTCAGCTGATTTGCCCCTGGAACAAGTTTGCCAAGCGCAGTGCCTTGCCCGACTTTGATGCCCGTGCTGGGTTGGTGGGCGGTCAACTCGTTGCGCTGTTTGGCTGGAGCGAAGAAACATTTTTGCGCTTGTGTGAGGGCAGCCCAATCCGGCGCATTGGCCATGAACGCTGGCTGCGCAACATTGCGGTGGCACTCGGTAATGCGTTGCGTGCAGCCGATGCGGATTTAGCCGGGTCACTGGTCACTGTGCTGGCATCGCGTTCTGCACATCCCAGTTCCTTGGTGCGCGAACACGTGGCTTGGGCTTTGGAACAGAAAAATTAATTGGATTCTGACCCCAATTAACGCCAGTTAACGCTCAATTGTTTGACAGGCTGCTTACACGCACGGCACGGCGACTGGGTCATGCGCATGCGGTTTTGGAGCGAAATCACGCGCGAAGCTGCCAGGTCGTACGCAGAATGCATTTTGCGCGCGCCTTTCGTTCCAAAGCCCGGTCACATGACCCAATCACCATACCTCAAGGTCGTTGAGCAACACATTAATTTGAATCCCACCCGTCAAGTGCCAATCCCAAAATACACCTGCATTTGTTTTTGAAAAAAATTACCGCACATCAATGTGGTTTGATGGTGTGTTGACTAAATTGACCAAACTGACTAAACAAACGACCTCAAAACCCCCAGCGCCAGCGGCAAACTCAGCATACCGAGCACGGTAGACACCGTCACCAGCGCCGCCACATAGGGTCCGTCATACCCCATGCGTGCTGCCAAAACATAAGCGCTTGAAGCGGTCGGCAGGGCCGAGAACATCAGCAAAATGGTAGCTTGCACTTGATTCAGGCCAAACATCAGGCACAAGGCCAGCGCCCACAGCGGCATCAACAAATGGCGAATTAACAGCACCGCCAACCCCAGCAGCTTGGCATGGTTCAGGGCGCTGAGTTGCATGCCAGCACCAGCAGCCATCAGACCGAGCGTCAAAGATGCGCCACCAATCCGTGTCACCGTGGGCTCGGCCCAGCCCGGGATGGAAAAGCCGGCCAGGTTGGCAGCAAGGCCGCTGGCGGTGCCAATGATCAGCGGGTTGCGTACCAATTCGCCCAAAAAACCGCGTTGGGCATGCCGCGCCATCGGCCACACCGCACCAATGTTCATCAGCGGCACACTGATGCCAATCAGCAACGCAATCACCAGCAGGCCCGGTGGCCCGGCCAGCCGGTCGGCCAGTGCCAGACCAATGAAAGAGTTGAACCTGAACGCAATTTGTGCACTGGCGGCGTGTTGGCGCGCAGCGACATGCGCTTTAAGACCCGGCCAGTAGGGCACCGAGTAGGCCATGGCAATACCGCCAAGCCCCAGCGCCCAGCCAGCCCCCACCAGGTTGCCTGCGGCGCTGAGGTCGAGCGGGCTTTTCAGGATGGAGTGAAACAGCAGCACCGGAAAGAACAAAAAGTACACCAGTTGTTCCACCTGCGTCCACACGGCCCGGTTCAAAGGCGTGAAGCGGCAGATCAGGTAGCCGATCAAAATCAGCGAGAAATCAGGAAAGAGGAGTTGAGCGTAGTTCACGCCTTGAGAATAGCAGGCCATGCCGCTCGCAGAGCTTACTTGAGACGAGTGTGATTCAAACTGAACGAACTTGAGGCATGGTGATTGGGTCATGTGACCGGGCTTTGGAGCGAAAGGCGCGCGCAGAAAACACTTTGCATACGATCCCGGCCACCTCGCGCGTGATTTCGCTTCAAAACCGCACGCGCATGACCCAGTCGCCGTGCCGTGCGTGTGAGCCGCCTGTCAACACCCCAAAATCGGCCACCGCCGGTCCAACACGTTGAATCGCACACGTTTGGCGTAAACCAATGACAGCCCATCATAAGATGGACCTATTTTTTTGATTGTCGCCAAGCCCATGACCCAAACGCCACCTGTTGCCTACTTCGTTGCCCAAGGCGCCAAAAAAACGGCGGAACCGGTGATCGACACCTTCATCGATGCCCTGTGGCTGGAAGAGGGCTTGTCCAGCAACACCCTGGCGGCTTACCGGCGTGATCTCACCTTGTTTGGCGCCTGGCTCGCAGCGCAAGGCGGCAGTCTGCTGGGCGGTACCGAGCTGCTGCTCAACAGTTATTTTGCCGACCAGCATGGCAGCACCAAAGCTACCACCGCTAACCGCCGTCTGACGGTGTTCAAACGTTTCTACCGTTGGGCCTTGCGTGAGCGCATGCTGAGCACAGACCCCACACTCAAGCTGCAGGCCGCCAAACAACCGTTGCGTATGCCCAAAACGCTGACCGAAGCGCAAGTGGAAGCCCTGTTGAACGCCCCGGACACCTCAGAAGCCTTAGGGTTGCGTGACCGCACCATGCTCGAGCTGATGTACGCCAGCGGCCTGCGGGTGAGTGAGCTGGTGGGCCTGAAAGTGCTGAACGTGAGCCTGAACGACAACGTGCTGCGGGTGTTCGGCAAGGGCAACAAGGAGCGTCTGGTACCGTTTGGCGAGGTCGCCAGCCTGTGGCTGAAACGTTATCTGGCGCAGCCCAGGGCCGAGTTGTTGGCCGGCCATGCCAGCGACGCCCTGTTTGTGACACAACGCGGCAGCACGCCGGGCACCGCCATGAGCCGGGTCATGTTCTGGATGCTCGTCAAAAAATACGCGCTGCTGGCGGGCATCACGGTCCCGCTGTCACCCCACACGCTGCGCCATGCCTTTGCCACGCATTTGCTCAACCATGGTGCCGACCTGCGGGCGGTGCAACTGCTGCTGGGTCATGTGGATATTTCCACCACCACCATCTATACCCATGTGGCCCGGGAACGCCTGAAAACCTTGCATGCCCAGCACCATCCGCGTGGCTGAGCGCGTGCATGGATTCACCCGGTGGTGACTTCGGTTGGCACCTGCAGGGCTGAGAGTTCGGCCTCAGAAAAGCCCGCAGCGCGACGCGCTACCAGGTTGAAGGGGCCTTTGAGGATGGGGGCCTGATAACGTTGCGCCAGCGCCGCATAGGTGGTGATGGGGTCGATTTGGCGCACCGCGCAGAGGTAACGGTACCAGCGGTTGCCAGTGGCCACATGGCCGATTTCGTCGCGCAGGATGATGTCCAAAATCTTGGCAGCGCTCAAGTCGCCCACCGACACCAGCCGGTTGCGCACGGCGGGTGTGGCATCCAGCCCACGCGCTTCCAACGTGCGCGGTACCAGCGCCAGACGCGCCAGGATGTCGCTATGGGTGCGCTCTGCCATCTCCCACAAGCCGTCATGCGCGGGAAAGTCGCCATAGGTAAAGCCCATCTGCTTCAGGTGGGCGTTGAGCAATTCAAAATGCAGCGCTTCCTCCTGCGCCACCCGCCACCAATCCCGGTAAAAGTCGGTCGGCATACCGGCAAAGCGCCACACGATGTCAAGCGCCAGATTGATGGCATTGGCCTCAATGTGGGTGAGGGCATGGATCAAGCCGGCGCGGCCTTGCAGGGTGCCCACGGCGCGGGTTCTGAGCTGTGAGGGGTGCACCAGCAGCGGGCGTTCGGGTCGGCCGGGCAGTTGGCTTGGCGCGATCAAGGTTTCAGTCGTATCCAGTGTGCACTGGGCGACATCGAGCCGTTGCACCTGGGCTGCCTTGTCGTCTGGGGAATTGATTTGCAGCAGGCGCAGGCACTCGGCGCGCAAGGCCTTGGCGGGCTGGCGGTGGGTTGGACGGATGGGGGAAATGGTGTCAGTGGAGATCATGCGGTGCCGGCTTTCCCTACAATTCTAGATAAATGAAATCAAAGGAACGCAATGGCCATCTATGAACTTGAAGGTGTGTCACCGCAAATTGCTGAGTCTGCCTGGGTGGCTGATAGCGCCGAGGTGATGGGTGATGTGGTGCTGGGTGACGAGGTCGGCATCTGGTTTGGCGTGGTGGTGCGGGGCGATACGGCCGTCATCCGCGTGGGTGCGCAGACCAATATCCAGGACCTGAGCGTGCTGCACGCCGATGTCGGCATGCCTTTGACGATTGGCTCGGGTGTGACTGTCGGCCACAAGGCCATGCTGCACGGTTGCACCATCGGTGATGACAGCTTGATCGGCATTGGCGCGGTGGTGCTCAATGGCGCCAAAATTGGCAAGGGCTGCCTGGTCGGTGCCGGCTCGCTGGTAACCGAGGGCAAGGAATTTCCAGATGGTTCCATGATCATGGGCACACCGGCCAAAGTGGTGCGGCAACTCACGCCAGAGCAGTTGCAGGGGCTGCGTGACAGCGCCCGGCATTACGTGGCCAATGCGCAGCGCTTCAAAGCCAGTTTGCACAAGGTTTTCTAATCAGTTGGGGTCAGAGCACGTCGCTATGCGAGTGGTCTGACCCGCAAAGTCTCAAGTTAGTTGGGGTCAGAGCACGTCGCTATGCGAGTGGTCTGACCCACAAGGTTTTCCAATCAGTTGGGGTCAGAGCACGTCGCTGTGCGAGTGGTCTGACCCACAAGGGTTTACATGTCTGAAATTCACAAATTTATTTTCGACGGCCTGCCGGTGCGCGGTGCGGTGGTGCGTCTGACCGATGCCTGGGTTGAGATATTGCGTCGCCGCGCCAGCAACACCACCCATGGTGCTTACCCGCCGCCCGTACAGGTGCTGCTGGGTGAAATGACGGCGGCTGCTGTGTTGATGCAGTCCAACATCAAGTTCAACGGTTCGCTGATCGTACAGGTGTTTGGTGATGGTCCGGTGAAGTTGGCGGTGGTCGAGGTGCAAAGCGACTTTTCCCTGCGCGCCACTGCCACTGTCAACGGCGCGCTCAGTCCGGACGCCACGCTGAGCCAGATGGTCAATGTCGGCAACCAGGGTCGCTGTGCCATCACGCTCGACCCCAAGGACCGCCAGCCCGGTCAGCAGCCCTACCAGGGCGTGGTGCCGCTGTTTGGTGACGCCCGTGAAAAGCTCGAAAAATTCAGCGATGTGCTACAGCACTACATGTTGCAAAGTGAACAGTTGGACACCACGCTGGTGCTGGCCGCTGATGACCGGGTGGCCGCTGGACTGCTGATCCAGCGCTTGCCGATGGCGGGCCAGGGCAACCTGGCTGGGCATGCGCAAACCTCAGACGAAGACCAGATTGGCGTCAATGAACATTACAAGCGTATCGCCATGCTGGCATCCAGTCTGAAACGCGAAGAGTTGTTGACGTTGGACGTTGAGACCATCCTGCACCGCTTGTTCTGGGAAGAACAATTGCTGCGATTCGAGCCTTTGCAGGGCGAATCTGGCCCCCACTTTTCGTGCTCCTGCAGCCGCGAGCGGGTGTCCCGGATGTTGCTGAGTCTGGGGCAACCGGAGGTGGACAGCATTCTGCAGGAGCGAGAGATGATTGAGGTAGGCTGTGATTTTTGTGGCCTGCAATACCGCTTTGATGCAGTGGATGCCGCCCAGATATTTTTGCAGCCGCACGTCCAGGTGCCGCCGACACCCTTGCAGTAAGCCGGGTGGTGAGACGCCGTTCTGGGAAATACCTTGAGGCATAGTGATTGGGTCATGCGACCGGGCTTTGGAACGAAAGGCGCGCGCAGAAAATTCTGTGCAGACGATCCGGCTACCTCGCGCGTGATTTCGCTCCAAAACCGCATGCGCATGACCCAGTCGCCGTGCCGTGCGTGTATACCGCTTGTTATTGCACAGGAATCGGCCGCCACCAGCCCAATACTATGAATCGCCCGGGCGGTGGGCGACAAGGGCAGGGTGTTATACTCGTCCGGCTTTGTAGTTGGGCCTGTTCAATGAACGCCTGCTGTAGAGTAAATCCGCAAACCAGTTTCATCAAGGTGTTGCCAGAACTCTGGCAAAACGAACTGGATTTCAGACCTAACCTTTGGAGTTTTTTATGGCAGTTACTATGCGCGAAATGCTGGAAGCCGGCGTCCACTTTGGTCACCAAACCCGCTTCTGGAATCCCAAGATGGCACCCTTCATCTTTGGTCATCGCAACAAAATCCACATCATCAACCTGGAAAAATCGCTGCCGATGTTCCAGGACGCTGCCAAGTTTGCACGCCAAATTTCGGCCAAGCGCGGTACCGTGCTGATGGTCGGCACCAAGCGTCAGGCGCGTGAAACCGTGGCCACCGAAGCGCAGCGCGCCGGTGTTCCCTACGTTGACGCACGTTGGTTGGGTGGCATGTTGACCAACTTTAAAACCGTCAAGACCTCGATCAAGCGCCTCAAGGACATGAAAATCCAGCAGGAAGCCGGCCTTGACAGCATGAGCAAAAAAGAGCAACTGATGTTCGCCCGTGAGCTCGAAAAGCTGGAAAAAGACATTGGTGGCATCCAGGATATGACCACCTTGCCAGACGCCATTTTTGTGATCGATGTGGGTTACCACAAGATTGCCATTGCCGAAGCCCGCAAGCTTGGCATCCCTCTGATTGCCGTGGTGGACACCAATCATTCGCCAGAAGGCATCGACTACGTGATTCCTGGTAACGATGACTCTTCCAAGGCCGTGGAGTTGTATGCCCGTGGCATTGCCGATGCCATCCTCGAAGGTCGCGCCAATGCCATGGACGATGTGGTCAAGGCCGTTGCTGAAGAAAGTGCCGACGAATTCGTTGAGGTCAATGAGGCTGTTGCCTGATCTGTTGGCGACCCCAATCCAAAGGGGGGCTCGTGTGCCCCCTTTTTTTAATTTCAATTGATAAACTGAACTGATTTCCGGAGAAAAAAATGGCTGTAATTACTGCAAGCATGGTGGCTGAACTGCGTGGCAAAACCGATGCTCCCATGATGGAATGCAAGCGCGCCCTGACCGAGGCCGAGGGCGACATGGTCAAGGCTGAAGAACTGTTGCGTGTCAAATTGGGCAGCAAGGCCGGCAAGGCGGCTGGTCGCATCACCGCTGAAGGCGTGGTGGTCTACAGTGCGGACGCGGGTGTGGGCGCGTTGCTCGAAGTGAACTGTGAAACCGACTTTGTGACCAAGAACGACAGTTTCCTGGGTTTGGCCAACGCTGCTGCCGCTTTGATCGCCAAGCACAATCCGGCCGATGTGGCTGCCTTGGGTGCCCTGGCGTATTCGCAGGACGGTTTTGGCCCAACGCTTGAAGACGTGCGCAAGGGTTTGATTGGCAAGATTGGCGAGAACATGAGCTTTCGCCGTTTCAAACGTTTCGCCAGTGGCAACAAGCTGGCTTCTTACCTGCACGGCACCCGCATTGGTGTGGTGGTTGAGTTTGAAGGAGATGACGTCGCCGCCAAAGATGTGGCGATGCACATTGCCGCCATGAAGCCCGTGGCCTTGTCGAGTGACGATGTGCCCGCTGAGTTGGTGGCGCGCGAGCGCTCGGTGGCAGCTGCCAAGGCGGCCGAAGACGCTGCTGTGGCCACGGCTGCCGGCAAGCCCGTGCAGTCCGCAGAAATTGTGACCAAGCGCATTGAAGGTGGCGTGCAGAAATACCTCAAGGAAGTTTCTTTGCTGAACCAGACCTTTGTCAAGAACGACAAGCAAACGGTTGAACAAATGCTCAAGGCCGCAGCCACCACGGTCAAGGCTTTTACTCTCTATGTTGTGGGTGAGGGCATTGAGAAAAAAGTTGACGACTTCGCCGCCGAAGTGGCAGCCCAGGTGGCTGCTGCGCAACAGGCCGCCTGATCGGCCATTGCTGCTTTTTAAATTCCCCAAGACCCCAGGAGTCACCCATGTCAGATGCCAAGCCGGCTTACAAGAGAATTTTGCTCAAATTGTCGGGTGAAGCGCTGATGGGGGATGACCAATTTGGCATCAACCGTGACACCATCGTGCGCATGGTCGACGAGATCGTGGGTGTCACAGCCCTGGGTGTGCAAGTGGCTGTGGTCATTGGGGGTGGCAATATTTTCCGTGGTGTGGCGGGCGGTTCGGTGGGTATGGACCGTGCCACGGCCGACTACATGGGCATGCTGGCCACCGTCATGAATTCGTTGGCGCTGGGTGACACCATGAACAAGGCCGGCTTGATTGCGCGCGTGATGTCGGCCATTGCCATTGAGCAGGTGGTCGAGCCTTATGTGCGTCCCAAGGCCCTCCAGTACCTGGAAGAAGGCAAGGTGGTGATTTTTGCTGCCGGTACTGGGAACCCATTTTTTACCACCGACACCGCAGCTGCTTTGCGCGGTGCCGAGATTGGCGCCGAGATCGTGCTCAAGGCCACCAAGGTCGATGGCGTTTACAGCGCAGATCCCAAAAAAGATCCAAGCGCCACACGTTACAGCAAGATTTCCTTTGACGAAGCCATTTCGCAAAATCTGGGCATCATGGATGCGACCGCTTTTGCCTTGTGCCGTGATCAAAAATTACCGGTCAAGGTATTCTCGATTTTCAAGCACGGTGCGCTCAAGCGTGTGGTGCTGGGCGAAGATGAGGGTACCCTGGTGTACGCCTGAGCGTACCCATTTTGACCGCAGTCAATCGTTTTTTTATTTTGAACCCTGAGTGAGGAAAGACCCATGTCAGTCGCCGAAATTAAAAATATCGCAGAAACCAAGATGGACCAATCCATTGAGGCTTTCAAACATAATTTAACCAAGATCCGCACCGGACGCGCCAACCCTGCGATCCTGGACACCGTCCATGTCGACTACTACGGTTCTTTGGTGCCCATCAGCCAGGTGGCCAATGTGTCGCTGCTGGATTCGCGTACGGTCAGTGTGCAACCCTGGGAAAAGGGTATGGGCGCCAAAATTGAAAAAGCCATTCGCGACAGCGACCTTGGTTTGAATCCGTCGTCCATGGGCGACCTGATCCGGGTACCGATGCCGCCCATGTCGGAAGAGCGCCGCAAAGAGTTGACCAAACTGGTGCGCAACGAAGGTGAGGGCGCCAAGGTGGCCGTGCGCAACCTGCGCCGTGATGCCAATGAGGGCGTCAAGAAACTGGTCAAGGATAAGCTGGCGTCCGAAGATGATCAAAAGCGCTGCGAAACCGACATTCAAAAAGTGACCGACAGGCACATTGGTGCCATTGATCAATTGGTGGCAGCCAAAGAACACGACATCATGGCGGTTTGAACGGGCATGACGAACAAGTCAACGCCCCTCCACGTGGCCATTGTCATGGACGGCAACGGGCGTTGGGCGTCCAAGCGCTTTTTGCCCCGTATTGCTGGCCACAAGCAAGGGGTGGATTCCCTTAAACGTTGCGCGCGGGCCTGTGATGCACGTGGCATCAAGGTGCTCACGGTGTTTGCCTTTTCCTCTGAAAATTGGCAACGCCCACAAGAGGAAGTCTCGGGCCTGATGGACTTGTTTGCACTGGCCCTGGGTCGGGAGGTGCCGCAGCTCAAGGCCGATGGCGTGCAATTGCGGTTTATTGGCGAGCGTCAGGGCCTGTCGGCCCGTGTGCTCAAGGGCATTGAGCAGGCCGAGGCCACTACCGCGGACAACCGTAAATTGGTGTTGAACATCTGTTTCAACTACGGCGGTCGTTGGGACGTCGTGCAGGCGGCTGCGCGTGTGGCTGCCCAGGGGCTGGCCATGACGGAGCAGAACCTGAGCCAGATGATGGCACTGGCGCATGTGCCCGACCCCGACTTGGTGATCCGCACCGGTGGTGAGCAGCGTATCAGCAACTTTTTGTTGTGGCAGTCGGCGTATTCGGAATTTTTCTTTTCAGACACACTGTGGCCAGATTTTGATGAAGTCGCACTTGATCTGGCCATTCAATCCTATGCCAAGCGTGAGCGTCGATATGGCAAGGTCTCTGGCCAGGTCGATGGGGCATCAACACCCAATGAATCCAACTGAGGACCTGCCATGCTCAAGCAACGGGTGATCACGGCTGTGGTGTTGTTGCTGGTATTGTTGCCCGCACTTTTTTACGATGGGTCAGCCCCCTTCAGTGTTCTGGTGTTGCTGTTCATGGTTGCTGCGGCCTGGGAATGGGGGCGTTTAAACGGGTATTCAATGCCCGCCAGCTGTCTGGTGGGTGGTGTGTGTGCCTTGTTGTGTGCCAGCTTGTGGTGGGACGGATGGGTGGCGCAGCCCCTGCCGAGGCTCTGGCTTGTCACCGGCGCTGCCTGGGTGCTGCTGGGTGGCTGGGTGTTGCGTGCTGGCGTGCCGGCCTGGGGGCAACTGGATCGCAGTTTTCGTTTGGGGTTTGGCCTGCTGGCGCTGGTGCTGACCTGGTTGGCGGTGGCGCAGGCCAAGCTGATTGGCACCAATTTTTTGCTGTCAGTCTTTGCACTGGTGTGGGTCGCCGACATTGGAGCCTATTTCGCCGGGCGCACCTGGGGCGGGCGCCTGGTTACGCGTAAATTGGCACCTTCCATCAGCCCCGGCAAAAGCTGGGAAGGGGTCTGGGGTGGCATGGTGGCCGTGTTGCTGCTGGCCTGGGCCTGGACCCGTTTTGATCTGTGGGCGCAACCTGCCGTGCCCAGTTTTTATAGCCACCTGGCCGGGCGTGGCGTGGTGTTTGTGGTGATCGCGTGTTTGTTCATGGCGGCCATGAGTGTGGTGGGCGACTTGATCGAGTCCTTGGTCAAGCGCAGCGCTGGCGTCAAGGACAGCAGCAAGCTGTTGCCAGGGCATGGTGGGGTGTTGGACCGGGTCGACGCCTTGTTGCCCAGTTTGCCGTTGGCCATGATGCTTTACTCATTTTGAAAGTGACCATGCTGGATTCAACGGGTTTGAAAAAACAACGGGTTGCGATTCTTGGGTCGACCGGTTCCATTGGTGTCAGCACCCTGGAAGTGTTGTCATTGCACCCGGACCGTTTCGAGGTGTTTGCGTTGACCGCAGCCACCCAGGTTGACAAATTGCTGCGGCAATGTGTGCAATTTCGCCCAACTTTTGCGGTCATGGCCAGCAGTGTTCATGGTCAGGAACTGGCGCACCAATGCCAGGCACTGGGTTTGTCGACCCAAGTGCTGTGGGGTCCGGACGCCATCACTGAGGTGGCCCGGCATGAGCAGGTCGATGTGGTGATGGCGGCCATTGTGGGTGCCGCCGGGTTGGCCTCCTGTCTGGGTGCGGCACGGGCCGGAAAGCGGCTGTTGCTGGCCAACAAGGAAGCCCTGGTGGTCGGGGGTGACTATTTTCTGCAAGCGGTGGCGGCGGGTGGTGCCAAGCTGTTGCCGATTGATAGCGAGCATTCCGCTGTTTTCCAGTCCTTGCCCGAAGACGCCACAAGCTGGGCAACACAGATTGACAAGATCATTTTGACGGCATCGGGCGGACCGTTCCGGCAACGCGACCCGGCCAGCTTTGGCGACATCACGCCGGACCAGGCCTGTGCCCACCCCAATTGGGTGATGGGGCGAAAAATTTCGGTGGACTCCGCCACCATGATGAACAAGACGCTGGAGGTGATTGAGGCGCGTTATTTGTTTGGTGTGGCGCCCGGACAAATCGAGGTGGTGATTCATCCGCAAAGCGTCATCCACTCAATGGTGCAGTACCGCGACCATTCCGTGATGGCCCAATTGGGTACGCCCGACATGAAAGTGCCCATTGCTTATGGCCTGTCGTGGCCAAAGCGCATGACGTCGGGTGCCAGTGCGCTTGATTTTCGGGCTATGACGGACCTGACATTTGAGTCCTTGGATGCACACGGTCATGGTCAGCGTTTTCCAGGCCTGGCTTTGGCTTGGGTCGTGCTGGCTGCGCCGGCGGGCACCACGGCTGTGCTCAATGCGGCCAATGAAATCGCTGTGGCCGCATTTTTAGCCGGTCAGATTCGCTTTGACCAGATGCACGTGGTCAATCTTGAAACGTTGTCCAAGGTGCAGCCTGCGCCCCCGGGTTCACTCGAAGATTTGCTGGCACTCGATGCGCAGAGCCGTGACGCGGCAGCACGCGTGGTGACCCGCCTGGCGGTCTGATCACATGTTGACCTTATTTGCCTTCATTGTTGCCATTGCCTTGCTGATTGCTGTGCATGAGTACGGCCACTACCGGGTGGCGGTGGCCTGTGGGGTCAAGGTGTTGCGCTTCTCCATTGGTTTTGGCAAGCCCTTGCTGCGCTGGCAGTCCAAAACCGGTGGCACCGAGTTTGTGCTGGCGCTGTTTCCTGTAGGTGGTTTTGTCAAGATGCTCGACGAACGCGAGGCCCCGGTGGCACCCACCGAGCGCCATCTTGCCTTCAATACCCAAAGTCTGGGGCGCCGCAGCGCGATTGTGGCGGCTGGCCCTGCAGCCAATTTGCTGTTGGCTGTGTTGTTGTACAGCGTGGTCAACTGGACCGGCGTGCAACTGCCAGCCGCCATCCTGGCGCCGCCGACACTTGAGTCCATGGCCGCGCAAGCCGGCTTGGTCGGTGGCGAGCGGGTGCTGCGCACTGCCCTGGACGGTGAGGACGACGTGGCGGTGCGTTCTTTTGAAGACCTGCGCTGGCAACTGACCCGCGGTGTCCTTGAGGGGCAAGACGTCCGACTTTCGGTACAAGGGGAAAATGCCAGCACCGAGCGTGAATTTTTGCTCAGGCTCTCGGTCCTGGGCAGCCGTGATGTAGACGCCAAATTATTCCAGAAAATTGGCTTGATGGGCCCCATGTCGCGCCCGCTCATGGGCGACATTTTGCCGGATTCTGCCGCGTCGCAAGCGGGTTTGCGAGCCGGCGACGAGGTCACCCAGGTCGACGGCAAGTCGATCGTCGACGGTCAACAGTTGCGGCTGATGATTCGCCAATCGGTGGTGAATCAAAAGACACCAACCCAGTTGTGGTCCATTGTGCGGGAGGGGCAGCACCTGCAGCTTGCTGTGACGCCGCAGGTCGTCATGGAGCAGGACCAGCCCATTGGCCGAATTGGTGCCTATGTGGGGGCGCCGCCGGAACAGGTGCTGGTGAATTATGGTCTGCTTGACGGCAGCTGGCAGGCGCTGGTGAAGACCTGGGACGTGTCGGTCCTCACACTCAAGATGATGGGCCGGATGGTGATCGGTGAAGCCTCCATCAAGAACATCAGCGGCCCCCTCACCATTGCCGACTATGCCGGCAAGTCGGCGGGGCTGGGGCTAACCCAGTACCTGATCTTTCTGGCGCTGATCAGTGTCAGCCTGGGCGTTTTGAATTTGCTGCCGGTGCCGGTGCTGGATGGTGGACACCTGATGTATTATCTTTGGGAGGGTGTCACTGGTCGGCCAGTTTCAGACGCATGGATGGAACGCCTCCAACAAGGGGGTATTGCCATCCTGATGCTCATGATGTCGGTCGCGCTTTTCAACGATATTTCCCGTCTGTTTGGCTGATCAAAAGTTTCGCTTGCTGGCACCCATTTTTTACTGAATTCAATTATGCAACTCAACCGTTTTCGACTCACCAGCTGCGCCGCGCTGGCTTCCATGATTTTTGTTGCCCAGTCCGCCTGGGCCGTCAACCCGTTCACAGTGCGTGACATCCGGATTGAAGGTTTGCAGCGGGTTGAACCGGGTACCGTCTTTGTTTCCTTGCCGGTGCGGGTCGGTGACACTTACAGTGACGACAAGGGAACAGCTGCCATTCAGAGCCTGTTTGCTTTGGGCTTATTCAAGGACGTGCGCATTGAAGTGAATGGCGATGTGCTGGTGGTGGTGGTCGAGGAACGCCCGACGGTGGCCAATGTCGAGTTTGTCGGCACCAAGGAGTTCGACAAGGACGTGCTGGTCAAGTCCCTGCGCGATGTCGGTTTGGCCGACGGCCGACCATTCGACAAGGCCCAGTTGGATCGTGCCGAGCAGGAGCTTAAGCGTCAGTACATCAACCGCAGTCTGTATGCCGCCCAGGTCGTCACCACGGTCACGCCGATCGAGCGTAACCGGGTCAATTTGACTTTTACCGTGGTTGAAGGTGATCCAGCCAATATCAGCGAGATTCGCATCGTCGGTAACAAAGCCTTTGACGAGTCCACCTTGCGTGGTTTGTTTGACCTGGATACTGGCGGCTGGTTGAGCTGGTACACCAAGTCCAATCGTTATTCGCGCGCCAAGCTCAACGCCGACCTGGAGACACTGCGTTCTTATTACCTGACCCGCGGTTATCTGGAGTTCAAGATCGACTCGACCCAGGTAGCCATTTTGCCCAACAAGACCGACATTGGCATCAACATCAACATCAGCGAAGGCGAGCGTTATGTGGTGAGCAGTGTCAAGCTGGCGGGTGAATACCTCGGCAAGGAAGAAGAGTTTAAGTCGCTGGTGGTGATCCGCCCCGGGCAGGCATTCAACGCCGATGATGTAGCAAAAACCACCAAGGCGTTCACAGACTATTTCGGTAATTTTGGTTACGCCTTTGCGCGTGTGGAAGCCAGGCCCGAGATTGACCGTGTCAACAACCGCGTGGCCCTGGTGCTGCAAGCCAACCCGTCGCGACGGGCCTACGTGCGCAAGATCAACGTGGCCGGTAACACCCGAACCCGCGATGTGGTGGTGCGCCGTGAATTCCGCCAGTTGGAGGCTTCCTGGTATGACGCTGAAAAAATTCGCCTGTCACGTGACCGGGTGGACCGTTTGGGCTATTTTGGGGAGGTTGCGATTGAAACCCAGGAAGTGCCCGGCACCCCGGATCAGGTGGACCTGACCGTCAATGTCACTGAAAAACCAACGGGCAGCCTGAGTTTGGGCGCCGGTTATTCGAGTGGTGATGGTTTGGGATTGTCATTTGGTCTGAAGCAGGAAAATGCCTTTGGTTCGGGCAATTCATTGGGTGTACAGCTCAATACCAGCAAGTTCAACCGGGTGGTGGTGCTTAACACCACCGACCCCTATTTCACCGAAGACGGCGTGTCGCGTACCTTTGACCTGTATTTCAAGACCAGCAGTCCCTATCAGGATCAGGACTATTACAAACTGGAGACTTCCGGCGGGAGCATCCGGTTTGGGGTACCGTTTACCGAAATTGACACGGTGTTTTTTGGTGCCGGTCTTGAACGAACGACGATTGTTCCGGGTACGCTGTTGCCGACCTCGTATCAGAAATACGCGAACGAATACGGCTATTCCAGTTCAGCCCTGCCCGTCACGGTGGGTTGGGCGCGCGACAGCCGAGACAGCGCCCTGGCACCCAACAGCGGACGTTTCCAGCGCGCCAATGCTGAGTGGTCTTTTGCGGGTGATGCCAAGTATGTGCGTGCCACCTACCAATTCCAGCAGTACCTGCCCTTGAGCAAGAAGTTTACCGCCGCCTTCAACACCGAACTCGGTTTGGGCAGTTCGGCAGGGGGCCGCTCGTATCCGGTGTTCAAGAATTTTTACGGCGGTGGGCTGGGTTCGGTGCGTGGTTTCGAACAGGGTAGCTTGGGGCCAGTGGATGCCAGCGGTACCGTGCTCGGTGGCTCGCGCAAGCTCAACGTCAACATGGAAGTGTTGGCACCTTTCCCGGGCGCGGGCAATGACCGTACCTTGCGTGTCTATGGCTTCTGGGACATGGGGCTGGTGGCGGGGCCTGACGCCGGACTGGCTATCAATGCCGATGCCAATAGTTTGCGCTCGTCCGTGGGCGTTGGGATCAGCTGGATTTCTCCCGTGGGGCCATTGCGTCTGGCATTTGCCAAACCGATCCGCAAGTTCAACAACGATAGAATTCAAGGCATGCAATTTCAGATTGGGACCAGTTTCTAATGAACTATTTAACACGTCATCTTTGTGCCTTGAGTCTGTGCGGCCTGTCTGCGATGTCTTTGCAGGCGCAGGAGTTGCGCATGGGCTTTGTCAGCACCGACCGCGTGCTCAAGGAAGCCGGCACCGCCAAGGCGGCGCAGACCAAGCTGGAGCAAGAGTTTTCCAAGCGCGAAAAAGAGCTGGTTGACCAGGGCACCAGCATCAAAAATTTGGCTGACAAATTTGAGCGCGAGGCACCCACCTTGCCTGAAACCCAGCGCCAGACCCGTCAAAAGCAACTGCTTGAGCAGGACCGCGATTTTCAAAGAAGACGCCGCGAATTTCAAGAAGACCTGAACGCCCGCAAAAATGAAGAACTGCAACAGGTGATTCAGCGTGCCAATAAAGTCATTAAAGACATTGCCGTGGCTGAAAACTACGATTTCATTTTTCAGGATGCGGTGTACGTCAACCCCAAGCATGACATGACAGACAAGGTGATCAAGGCGCTCAACACGCCTGCTGCCAAGTAAGTCTGAGTTCAAGGCTGGCTGCGCGTGACCCTGCGTTTGGCATTTATTGTTGAGGCGCTGGGTGGCGAGTTGTATGGCGATGCCAATCTGCAGATCGACGGTCTGGCTTCCCTTGAGAGCGCCCAGCCGGCCCAGCTGAGTTTTCTCAGTCATCCCAAATACCAGCATTTATTGTCAGCATCAAACGCTGGGTGTGTGATCGTCAGCCCTCAGTTTCGGGCCTTGGCCGTTGCGCGTGGTACCTGTATTGTGACGGATCAGCCCTATTTGTACTATGCCAAGGTTACCCAGCTCTGGAGGAAAACCCTGACTGCACCCACTGTGCCGCTGATCCATTCCAGTGCGGTGATCGACCCCCAGGCCCAGGTGCACTCCAGTGCGCGTATCGGTCCACTGTGCGTGGTTGAAGCAGGCGCCGTGGTAGGTGCCCACACGGTGCTGAAGTCGCGCGTCACGCTGGGCGAGCGCTGTGTGGTGGGTGAGCGCTGCCTCATCCACGCCGGGGTGGTCATTGGGGCCGACGGCTTCGGTTTTGCCCCCAATGCCGGCACCTGGGAAAAAATTGAACAACTGGGCGCGGTACGCATTGGCAATGATGTCGAAATTGGTGCCAACACCTGCATCGACCGCGGTGCCTTGCAAGACACCGTGATCGAGGATGGTGTCAAGCTCGACAACCTGATCCAGATTGGCCACAACGTCCACATCGGCCAGCACACGGCCATGGCGGGCTGCGCCGGGGTAGCGGGCAGCGCTACCATTGGTGCCCGTTGTACCGTGGGCGGCGGCGCCATTGTGCTGGGGCATTTGACGCTGGCCGACGGGGTGCACATTTCTGCCGCATCGGTGGTGACCCGCTCGATTCACAAGCCGGGCCATTACACCGGCATGTTCCCGCTGGACGACAACGCCGCCTGGGAGAAAAACGCCGCGTCGCTCAAACACCTGGCCAGTCTGCGTGAACGTATCCGTGCGCTGGAAGCGCAGCTCAAACCACTTAATTCAAACTAAGGACCTCCCGATGGACATTTACAAAATTCTCACCAAATTGCCGCACCGCTACCCGTTCTTGCTGGTGGACCGGGTGCTCGCGATTGACAAGGCAAAAACCATCAAAGCCCTTAAAAATGTCACCATCAACGAGCCATTTTTTCAGGGCCATTTCCCGCACCGCCCGGTGATGCCGGGGGTGTTGATGCTCGAAGCCCTGGCCCAAGCGGCGGCCTTGCTGGCTTTTGATGCCATGGACTCGGGCGCCACCGACGACATGGTTTATTACTTTGCGGGCATGGAAGGAGTTCGCTTCAAACGCCCGGTGGAGCCCGGCGACCAGTTGATCCTGGACGTGGAACTGCTGCGCATGAAGGCCGGTATCTTCAAGTTCAAGACCTCCGCCAGCGTAGACGGCGCACTGGCGGTTGAGGCCGAACTCACCTGCGCCATGCGCAAAATTGCCTGAGGAGCCGCGCTTGACCGCCATCCATGCCACGGCCCTGGTTGACCCCACGGCCGAGCTCGACAGTTCAGTCACGGTCGGGCCTTACACCGTGATTGGTCCACATGTCAAGATTGGCGCTGGCACCACGGTGGGCCCGCATTGTGTGCTTGAGGGCCACACCACCATTGGCTGCGACAACCGCATTTTTCAGTTTGCCTCCTTGGGTGCCATTCCGCAAGACAAGAAGTATGCCGGTGAGCCCTGTGAGTTGGTCATCGGCAATCGCAACACCATTCGCGAGTTTTGCACCTTCAACATCGGATCGCCGGGTGACGTCGGTGTGACACGTGTCGGTGACGACAATTGGCTGATGGCTTATGTGCATCTGGCGCATGATTGCCAGGTGGGCAGCCACACCATTTTTGCCAACAACTCGCAATTGGCGGGCCACGTGCATGTGGGCGACTGGGCCATTTTGGGTGGTTTTACCGTGGTGCACCAGTTTGTGCGTATTGGTGCTCACAGCATGACGGCCATGTGTACTCTGCTGTTTGCCGATTTGCCCCCGTTTGTCATGTGCCAGGGGCAACCGGCTGCGGCGCGCTCCATGAACTTTGAAGGTTTGCGCCGCAGAGGTTTTTCCCCTGAACGCATCAGCGCTGTCAAGGTCATGCACAAGGCGCTGTACCGTGACGACCTGACCCTGCAGGCAGCACGCGAACGCATTGCAGATTTGACGCAAAGCCACCCGGAATCTGCGCCGGATGTACAGATGATGGTCTCGTTCCTGGTCCAGGCATCGCCCCAGCGCGGCATTGTGCGCTGAGCTTTTTAAGCGTCATACCATGCAAGCCGCCCTGGTCGCCGGTGAAACTTCAGGCGATCTGCTGGCGGGATTGCTGCTCGATGGCTTGAAGCAGCGCTGGCCCGGTTTGCATTCGGTGGGCATTGGTGGTCCGCAGATGGCGCAGCGGGGTTTTGAGGCCTGGTGGCAGCACGACAAGCTGGCGGTCCATGGTTTTGGCTGGGAGGTGCTGCGTCGTTACCGCGAGATTGTGGGCATTCGCAGCCAGCTCAGAACCCGTCTGTTACAAAACCCTCCGGATGTTTTTATTGGTGTCGATGCCCCAGATTTCAACCTGGACCTGGAAGCTGACCTCAGGGCCCAGGGCATCAAAACCGTGCATTTTGTCTGTCCGTCCATCTGGGCCTGGCGAGCCGAGCGGATCGAGAAAATCAAGCGCAGCGTCGACCATGTGCTGTGCATTTTTCCGTTCGAGCCGGCTCTGCTTGCCGCCCATGGCATCGCCGCTACCTATGTTGGTCACCCGCTGGCCAATGTGATTCTGATGCAGCCGGACCAAGCCGTAGCGCGCGCCAGGCTGGGTTTGTCAGCGCAGGACGCGGTGGTCGCCATTTTGCCGGGCAGCCGCGCATCTGAAATTGCCCATCTGGCGACGCACTTCTTCAAGGCGGCCAAGCTGATCCTACAAACCCGGCCTGACACTAAATTCATCGTTCCTGTGGTGCCAGCGCGCCGGGCCCAAGTCGAGTCAGCGCTGCAGATGAGCGGCATGGTTGATCAGGTGCAGTTGGTGGCGGGGCAATCCCATACCGTACTTGCCGCCTGTGATGTCACCCTGGTCGCCAGCGGCACGGCCACCCTGGAAGCCGCCCTGTTCAAGCGCCCCATGGTCATTGCCTACCGTATGGGCTGGTTGTCGTGGCAAATCATGCGGCGCAAGCAATTACAAGCCTGGGTGGGTCTGCCTAATATTTTGTGCCGTGATTTTGTTGTGCCCGAACTGCTGCAGGATGCCGCCACACCGCCAGCGTTGGCGCATGAAATTTTGCAATGGCTTGACGCAAAAGCCCGCCAGCCTGAGAAAATACGTGCTCTTGAACAACGTTTTTGCGCGCTGCACGCAGAGTTGCAGCGCGACACCCCCCAACTTGCCGCCCATGCCATCGCGCAACTCCTCCACCCTTAAGTCCGGCTCCCGCAGCGCCGCCGTGTCCCGTTTGGCCCGAGCGCGCCTTAATTCGCGGGCCAATATGCAAAAGATGGCGTTGCAGTGGGGTGTGACCGGCTTGATCGCCGGGGTGGACGAGGCCGGCCGTGGCCCGTTGGCAGGCCCGGTGCTGGCCGCTGCCGTGATTTTGGACGACCTGCAACCGATCACGGGCTTGGCAGACTCCAAAAAACTTTCAGCCCGCAAACGCGAGCAGCTGTTTGACGAGATCCGGGCCAAGGCCCTGTGTTTTTCGGTGGCGCAAGCCAGCGTGCAGGAAATAGACAGCCTCAACATTTTGCAGGCGACCCTGCTGGCCATGCGCCGCGCGGTGGAAGGCTTGCGTCTGAGCCCGAAGCTGGTGCTGGTCGACGGCAATCGTCTGCCGGTGTTAGCCATGCGCGCCGAGGCCATTGTCAAGGGTGATGCCCTGGTGGCGGCCATTTCTGCGGCATCGATTCTAGCCAAAGTCACGCGTGACCGCTGGTGCCTGGAGGTCGACGCGTTGTACCCCGCCTATGGCTTTGCGCAGCACAAAGGCTACGGCACAGCGGTGCACTTGGCTGCCCTGCAAGCACAGGGTGCCTGTCCGGTTCACCGTGCCAGCTTTCGTCCGGTGACCGAGGTCCTGCAAGGTCTCAGGCCATGACCACACCCCAGGTTTTGCACATCAGCTCGCGTGACAACGTCTTGCTCAAGGACCTCAAACGGCTGGCCCACGGAAATACCGAGTACCGCAAGCAGCAGCGACTCTGGGCCGAGGGTGACCACTTGTTGCGGGCAGCCGTGGGACGGGGTGTGCGGCCCACCATCGGTCTGTTTTCAGCGTCCTACTGGCCGGTGGCGTCGGCGACTTACGTGCAGGCAGCGCACAAGAACATTGTCTTGACCGACCCGTTGTTTGATGAACTTAGCACCCTGGAGTCACCGGCGCGCCTGGGTTTTGTCTTTGATTTGCCGGCCGAGCCGGTTATCCAGTCTGATGTGGCAACCGTCATCCTGGACCGGGTGCAAGATGCAGGCAATGTGGGGGCCATTTTGCGCAGTGCCTCCGCCTTTGGCTTCAAACAAGTCATTGCCCTCAAAGGCACGGCCGCCTTGTGGAGCGCCAAGGTGTTGCGCGCGGGTATGGGTGCCCATTGGGGTCTGCAGTTGGTCGAGGGGGCGTCGCTGGAACAGCTGGACATCTTGACGGTACCGCTGCTGGTAACCAGCTCGCATCGGGGCAGGTATTTGCACCAGGCGCTTCTGAAAAAGGAGCTTCCTATGCCGTGTTCCTGGGCACTGGGACATGAAGGGCAGGGCGTCTGCGCAGAACTCGAAGTACGCGCCAGTGGTCATGTGCGTATTGCCCAACCAGGGGGTGAAGAGTCGCTCAATGTGGCCACTGCCGCCGCGATTTGTCTGCACGCCAGTGCCACCGCCCACCTGGCCTAGGGTTGTCCCTAGGCTATAATTCAGGTCAATTTCGCACCCGCGTACGCTCAACGTAGCAGTCCAAGCCCAATCCCAGTCAGTAGCAGCTTCAGGAGTCATTCCTGCGTGCTTGGGCGTACCCGTAACTATTTCGGAGAACCCAGTGCTTTTGTCTCTCAAGGGAAATACCCCATCGGCCATCCTGGCGCTCGCAGACGGAACGGTCTATCTTGGTAATTCCATCGGGGCCACGGGTTCCACGGTGGGTGAGGTGGTTTTTAACACCTCCATGACCGGCTACCAGGAAATCCTGACCGACCCCAGCTATTGCCAGCAAATTGTCACTTTGACCTATCCGCACATCGGCAATTACGGTGTTAATGCGCAGGACATGGAGTCTGACTGCGTCCAGGCCGCAGGCTTGATCATCAAGGACCTGCCCCTGCTGGCCTCCAATTTTCGTTCCAGCCAGTCGCTCGACGCTTATTTGCGCGAACAGGGTACCGTGGCCATCGCCAACCTTGACACCCGCCAGTTGACGCGCCATCTGCGCACTCAGGGCGCGCAAAACGGCTGTATCCTGGCACTGGCCGCCGGTGAGGTGGTAACCCAGGCGGTCATCGACCAAGCCGTGGCTTTGGCCAAAGGCGCACCCAGCATGGCAGGTCTCGACCTGGCCCGGGTGGTCAGCACCCGGGAAACTTATGGCTGGACGCAGACCGAATGGGCGCTGTTCAACCCGCAGCCCAATGGCCAGCCCGGTTTTGGCGAACAAACCGCGCCACGTTTCCATGTGGTGGCGTATGACTTTGGTGTCAAGAAAAATATACTGCGCATGTTGGCCCAGCGTGGCTGCCGGGTCACCGTGGTGCCAGCACAAACCCCGGCAGCCGATGTCCTGGCGCAGCAACCCGATGGCATCTTCCTGAGCAACGGCCCGGGTGATCCGCAGCCTTGTGATTACGCCATTGCTGCGACCGCCGAACTGATGGAGAGTGGTATCCCCACCTTTGGTATTTGTCTGGGGCACCAGATCATGGCGCTGGCGTCCGGCGCCAGTACATTCAAGATGAAGTTTGGTCACCATGGTGCCAATCATCCGGTGAAAGACCTGGACAGCGGTCGCGTCAGCATCACCAGCCAGAACCATGGTTTTGCCGTGGACGAAAAAACTCTGCCCGCTAACGTTCGCGCCACCCACATCAGCCTGTTCGATGGCACGCTGCAGGGCCTGGAACGTACCGACAAGCCGGCATTCTGCTTTCAGGGTCACCCCGAAGCTTCCCCCGGTCCGCATGACATTGGTTACCTGTTTGACCGTTTTGTGGCGGCCATGGAGTCGCGTGGATGAGTTTTTACGGCGTCACTGACCTGTGGACCTATGTGATTGGTGCCTTTTGCATCATTTTGCTGCCTGGTCCCAATTCGCTGTATGTGTTGTCGGTGGCAACCGCGCGCGGCGTGCGCGCCGGTTTTCAGGGCGCTTACGGCGTGTTTGTGGGCGATACCATCTTATTGTTGTGTACCGCCCTGGGGGCCGCCGGTGTGCTGCGTACTTACCCTGCCATGTTCATGGTGGTCAAGTACGTGGGTGCGGCCTACTTGGCCTGGGTCGGCTTCAATTTGCTGCGCGCGGCGCTTGGCGGCTTGCGTGTGCAGTCCGATGTGCAGGCCAGCGTTTCAGGTGCTTCGAGTCCGGTCGCTTCCAGTGTGGCAACCAACGGGGCCCATTTACAGCGGCCGTTCCGCCGCGCCCTGGTGATCAGCCTGCTGAATCCGAAAGCAATCTTGTTTTTGCTGTCGTTTTTTGTGCAGTTCATCGACACCAGTTATGCCCATCCGGAAGTGCCGTTTTTGATCCTGAGCGCCATTCTGATGACTTTCAGCGCCCTGTATCTGTCGGTGCTGATCGTCACCGGGGCCAAATTGGCGCAAGGATTTGCGCAGCGTAAAAAGCTGTCCGCCGGGTTGTCAAGCCTGGTGGGCGGCCTGTTTTTGTGGTTCGGAGCCAAACTGGCCACCGCCAATTTGAATTAATAAAACAAGAGAGCAGTTCCTCAACATGCCAAAACGTACCGACATCAAAAGCATTCTCATCATTGGTGCAGGCCCCATCATCATTGGTCAGGCCTGCGAATTTGACTATTCTGGCGTGCAAGCCTGCAAGGCGCTGCGTGAAGAGGGTTACAAGGTTATCCTGATCAACAGCAATCCGGCCACCATCATGACCGACCCGGCCACGGCCGACGTGACTTACATTGAGCCGATCACCTGGAAGACAGTCGAGAAAATCATCGCCAAAGAGCGTCCGGACGCGATTCTGCCGACCATGGGCGGCCAGACCGCGCTCAACTGCGCGCTCGACCTTTGGCACAACGGTGTGCTGACCAAGTACACCGGTGCGGCCACCGGTAAACCGGTCGAACTGATCGGTGCCAAGCCTGAAGCCATCGACAAGGCCGAAGACCGCCTCAAGTTCAAGGACGCCATGACCAAGATTGGTCTGGGCTCTGCCCGTTCCGGCATCGCCCACAGCATGGACGAAGCCTGGGCCGTGCAGAAGACAGTCGGTTTCCCGACCGTGATCCGCCCCAGTTTCACGCTCGGCGGGACCGGTGGCGGCATTGCCTACAACCCCGAAGAATTTGTCGTGATCTGCAAGCGCGGTCTGGAAGCCTCGCCTACCAACGAGTTGCTGATCGAAGAGTCGCTCTTGGGCTGGAAAGAGTACGAGATGGAAGTGGTGCGCGACACCGCTGACAACTGCATCATCGTGTGCTCGATCGAGAACCTGGACCCGATGGGTGTGCACACCGGCGACTCAATCACGGTGGCACCGGCGCAGACGCTGACCGACAAGGAATACCAAATTTTGCGCAACGCCTCGCTCGCCGTGCTGCGCGAGATCGGGGTTGATACCGGCGGCTCCAACGTGCAGTTTTCCATCAACCCCAAAGACGGGCGCATGGTGGTGATCGAGATGAACCCGCGCGTCAGCCGCTCCAGCGCGCTGGCCTCCAAGGCCACGGGTTTCCCAATTGCCAAGGTAGCGGCCAAGCTGGCGGTCGGTTACACGCTGGATGAACTCAAGAACGAGATCACCGGAGGTGCTACACCGGCCAGCTTTGAGCCCAGCATCGACTACGTGGTGACCAAGATCCCGCGTTTTGCCTTTGAGAAATTTCCCGCTGCCGACAGCCGCCTCACTACCCAGATGAAGAGTGTGGGCGAGGTCATGGCCATGGGTCGCACCTTCCAGGAGTCGTTCCAGAAAGCCCTGCGCGGACTGGAAGTCGGTGTGGACGGCATGAACGAGAAGACCCAGGACCGCGAAATCCTGGAGCGTGAACTCGGTGAGCCCGGGCCTGATCGTATCTGGTACGTGGGTGACGCCTTTGCTGCCGGCTGGAGCGTGGATGAGGTGTTTGAACTCACCAAGATTGACCGTTGGTTCCTGGTGCAGATCGAGCAAATCGTCAAGATCGAACTTGAAATCGAACAACTGCCGCAACCGGCCGTGGGCACCGCGCTCGATTCGATTGATGCGGCCACCCTGCGTGCGCTCAAACAAAAAGGTTTTTCTGATCGCCGCCTGGCCAAGCAATTCAAGACCAGCGACACGGCGGTGCGTGCGCGTCGTCATGCCCTGGGCGTGCGTCCGGTGTACAAGCGGGTGGATACCTGCGCGGCTGAATTTGCCACTAACACCGCCTACCTGTATTCCACCTACGAGGCCGAAGGCGCCGAGTGTGAAGCCGCACCCACCAACAACAAAAAAATCATGGTGCTCGGTGGCGGCCCGAACCGCATTGGCCAAGGCATCGAATTCGACTACTGCTGTGTACATGCGGCGCTGGCCATGCGCGAAGATGGTTTCGAGACCATCATGGTCAACTGCAACCCCGAAACCGTCTCGACTGACTATGACACGTCGGATCGCCTCTACTTCGAGCCGCTGACGCTCGAAGACGTGCTGGAGATTGTCGACAAGGAAAAGCCCTATGGTGTGATCGTGCAGTATGGCGGTCAAACCCCCTTGAAGCTGGCACTTGATCTGGAGGCCAATGGTGTGCCAATTATTGGCACCAGCCCCGACATGATCGACGCCGCTGAAGACCGCGAGCGCTTCCAGAAGCTGCTGCATGAACTGAAATTACGCCAACCACCCAACGCCACAGCCCGCACCGAGCCCGAAGCCCTGGAAAAAGCCGCCGCCCTGGGTTACCCGCTGGTGGTGCGCCCGAGCTACGTGCTCGGTGGCCGTGCCATGGAAATTGTGCACGAGCAGCGCGACCTGGAGCGCTACATGCGCGAAGCGGTCAAGGTGTCGCATGACTCGCCGGTGCTGCTGGACCGCTTTTTGAACGACGCCATCGAGTGTGACGTGGACTGTGTGCGTGATGCCAGCGGCCAGACTTACATTGGTGGTGTGATGGAACACATCGAACAGGCCGGTGTGCACAGTGGCGACTCTGCTTGCTCGCTGCCGCCCTACAGCCTGAGTGCCGAAACAGTGTCTGAGATCAAGCGCCAGACCGCCGCCATGGCCCATGGCCTGAACGTGGTGGGGCTGATGAACGTGCAGTTTGCGATTCAGCACCTTGACGGGCAGGATGTGATTTTTGTGCTCGAAGTCAACCCGCGGGCCTCGCGCACCGTGCCCTTCGTCTCTAAAGCCACGGGTGTGCAACTGGCCAAGGTGGCGGCGCGTTGTATGGTCGGTCAAACGCTGGCCTCGCAGGGCATCGGTCGTGAGGTTGATCCGCCTTATTTCAGTGTCAAGGAAGCCGTCTTCCCGTTCGTCAAGTTTCCCGGCGTCGACACCATCCTCGGCCCCGAGATGAAATCCACGGGCGAGGTCATGGGTGTCGGCAAGACCTTTGGCGAAGCCTTCGTCAAATCGCAAATGGGGGCAGGCAGCAAGTTACCGCGGCCTTTCACAGTGACCGGCGAGCCCTCCGGCAAGGTCTTCCTGTCGGTCAAGAACAACGACAAACAGCGTGCCATAGAGGTGGCCAGGTCACTGGTGGCGATGAACTTTGTTGTGGTGGCGACCAAGGGTACGGCTGCCGCCATCAATGCCGCCGGTGTGCCCTGTGGTGTCGTCAACAAGGTCACCGAAGGGCGTCCCCACATTGTCGACATGCTCAAAAACGACGAGATTGTGCTGGTCATCAACACCGTCGAAGAGCGTCGCAATGCAATTGCTGATTCACGCCAGATCCGCACCTCGGCTCTGCTGGCCCAGGTCACCACGTTCACCACCATTGCAGGGGCAGAAGCGGCTGTGGAGGGTATGCGTTACATGGACGCGCTCGATGTGATTTCTGTGCAGGAGATGCACGCGCAATTGGCATTGACCTAAGCCTCGGTCCAGATCGTCGGTTTTCGTCCGATATTCACGGCATAATCCAGTTCACACCGCCGAACGGCAACGTTCGGCGGTGTCATTTTTTTCACCTTATTCACGGAGCTGAACGTGGCGACCCTTCCCCTTACCAAACGTGGTGCTGACAAACTCAAGGCCGAGTTGCATCAACTCAAAGCGTTTGAGCGACCAGCGGTCATCAACGCCATTGCCGAAGCGCGCGCACAGGGTGACCTGAGCGAGAACGCCGAATACGAATCGGCCAAGGACAAACAAGGTTTTGTCGAAGGTCGCATCAAGGAAATTGAAGGCAAACTGTCGGCCGCACAAATCATTGATCCGACGGAACTCCATGCCGATGGTCGGGTGGTGTTTGGTGCCACGGTTGCCCTTGAAGACGAAGAGTCCGGACAAAAAGTCAGCTACCAGATCGTCGGTGAAGACGAGGCCGATCTGAAACTTGGTCTGATCAACATCAACAGCCCGATTGCCCGCGCCCTGATTGGCAAGGTCGAAGGTGACACGGCCGAAGTGCAGGCCCCGGCAGGCTTGCGCCGCTACGAAGTGATGTCGGTTAGCTACTGCTAAATGGCCGCACGCGCTCAGGTTTTGGCCCCCTGGCTGGCCGCCCTATGGTGGGGCAGTCTGACCGCCCTGGGCGCATTGGTTGTGCCATCGCTGTTTGCGCATTTGCCCAGCCCGGCCTTGGCAGGTGGCATGGCAGCCAAGTTGTTTACTGCGCAAACCTGGCTCAGTACCGGGTGTGGTCTGTTGCTGTTGCTGCTGCACCGGCCGGATCAGGGGAACCCTGAGACCGGGCGAGCGCAGTCCGCCATGATGTTCATGTTGCTTGGGGTGTTGTTGGCGCTGCTGTCGGAATTTGCCATTGCTCCCCGGATCGTGAATCGGGAGAATTTGCGACTGTGGCATAGCGTGGGCAGCGTCATGTTTGCGCTGCAGTGGCTGTGTGCCGGGGTGACGTTCTGGAAGATGACCCGAAAGTCTGGTTAAAGCCCAAGGGGTCTGGTGTTTTGTCGGGTTCTGTAGGGTCGACTTCAGTCGACCATGGCGGGTTGAAACCCGCCCTACAAACACCATGGCGGACGGAAGTTCGCCCTACAGTCCGCCTTTGTTCCTAAGTTGGTTTGTCCTGCAAGATGTCAGGTTTGACTGCGTTTTTTGATGCTGATCTGTTTGGGCTTGGAGCGTTTCACCTGGCCACCTGACGTGAGCCGCTGGTTGCCCAGCACGCGCAGGGTTTTGACCTCGGGGCGTTGGCCGCCACGGGTGCTGTACTTGAGCACCTTGACTTCACGCGGGCCGGGTTTGCGGTCTTCGTCGGCAGTTTTTTCGCGCTCGGGCAGCGGTCGCCACAGCACCAGTAATTTGCCGATATGCTGGATTGGGGCGGCATTGAGTTCGTCGGCCAGGGTTTGAAACATGGCTTCGCGGGCGGCACGGTCGTCAGAGAAGACGCGTACCTTGATCAGGCCATGTGCCTTCAGCGCGGCATCGGCTTCTTTTTTGACGGCGTCGGTCAGGCCGTCGCCACCGACCATGACCACGGGGTCGAGGTGGTGGGCGTCGGCGCGATGCGCTTTGCGTTGGGCGGGGGTCAGTTGAATTTGAGACATAACAGTATTATCGGTGAGAACTATGAAATCAGCAGTTAAAAGCAGCAAGGTCAATAGGGCATGGCTCAACGACCACGTCAACGACACCTATGTCAAGTTGGCAAAAAAAGACGGTTACCGGGCGCGGGCGGCCTACAAGTTGCAGGAAATTGACGAAACCCTGCACCTGATCAAGCCGGGTCAGTTGGTGGTGGACCTAGGTTCGGCACCGGGGGCCTGGAGCCAGTATGTGCGGCGCAAGCTGTCACCCAAATCGGCCACCGGTGGTGGAGCGGCTGCAGGCGCGCTCAATGGCCGCATCATCGCGCTTGATCTGTTGCCCATGGAGCCGATCGAGGACGTGTTATTCATTCAGGGCGATCTACGCGAAGATGAGGTGCTGGCCCAATTGGCAAAACACATGCAGGGCCAGCGGGCGGATGTGGTGATCTCCGACATGGCGCCCAACCTGTCAGGCATCAGCTCGGCCGACGCGGCACGCGTTGAACATTTGATTGAACTGGCGCTTGAATTTGCGCAGGATCACCTCAAGCCTGAAGGCGCGCTGGTAGCCAAAGTGTTCCATGGCGGCAGTTACGACGCCTTGTACCAGCGCTTTAGGGAAACTTTTGTCACGGTCAAACGGCTCAAGCCCAAGGCCTCACGCGACAAGTCGTCAGAAACATTTCTGATTGGCCTTCAGCTGAGAACCCGCTGAATTCCTTGCAGACGCTGTGGCTGCTGGTGTTGGCTTGCCAAAGCGCGCCTTGAAAAGCCTAGAATTGTGACCATTGTGCTAATGTTTGATTGAATGCTTATTTACTGGAGTTTGGCTTGAACAATCCATGGTTTTCGAAAATTGCGGTCTGGATGGTCATTGCGATGGTGTTGTTCACCGTCTTCAAGCAATTTGACACGCGTCCGACGGCAGGGGCCGGCTATCTGGGTTACTCGGACTTTCTGGAAGAAGTTCGCGGCAACCGGATCAAAAGTGCCATCATCCAGGAAGGCCAGAGCGGCACAGAAATTCTGGCCGTCACCAGTGACGACCGCAAGGTGCGCACCACAGCCACTTACCTTGACCGGGGCCTGGTGGGTGACTTGATTGCCAATGACGTCAAATTTGACGTGCGCCCACGCGAAGAAGGTTCGCTCCTGATGACGCTGCTGGTCAGCTGGGGCCCGATGCTGCTCTTGATTGGTGTTTGGGTCTACTTCATGCGCCAGATGCAGGGGGGCGGCAAAGGCGGCGCTTTCAGCTTTGGCAAGAGTAAGGCGCGCCTGCTTGATGAAAACACCAATACCGTGACTTTTGCCGACGTGGCAGGTTGCGACGAAGCCAAAGAAGAAGTGAAAGAGGTGGTTGACTTTTTGAAAGACCCCGCCAAATTTCAAAAGTTGGGTGGTCGTATTCCGCGCGGCTTGCTGCTGGTTGGCCCACCGGGTACCGGTAAAACCTTGTTGGCCAAATCCATTGCCGGTGAAGCTAAGGTGCCTTTCTTCAGCATTTCGGGCTCCGACTTTGTTGAGATGTTTGTCGGTGTCGGTGCCTCGCGGGTGCGTGACATGTTTGACAACGCCAAGAAAAATGCGCCCTGCATCATTTTCATCGACGAAATTGACGCGGTCGGTCGCCAGCGCGGCGCCGGTCTGGGCGGCGGTAACGATGAGCGCGAGCAAACACTGAACCAGATGCTGGTCGAAATGGACGGCTTCGAAACCAATGTTGGTGTGATTGTGGTGGCTGCCACCAACCGCCCGGACATTCTGGATGCGGCACTTCTGCGCCCGGGCCGCTTTGACCGCCAGGTCTACGTGACGCTGCCCGATATTCGTGGCCGTGAGCAAATTTTGAATGTGCACATGCGTAAGGTGCCCTTGAGCCCGGACGTCAACCCGGCCGTGATCGCCCGTGGCACGCCTGGCATGTCAGGTGCTGACCTGGCCAATTTGTGCAACGAAGCCGCCCTGATGGCGGCGCGACGTAACGCTCGTACCGTGGAGATGCAGGACTTCGAGAAAGCCAAGGACAAGATTCTGATGGGCCCGGAACGCAAGAGTATGGTCATGCCCGAGAGCGAGCGCCGCAACACGGCCTACCACGAGTCGGGGCACGCCCTGATCGGCAAGCTGCTGCCCAAGTGCGACCCGGTGCACAAGGTCACCATCATCCCGCGTGGCCGTGCTTTGGGCGTTACCATGAGCTTGCCGGCGCAAGACCGCTACAGCTACGACAAAGAGTACATGCTGAACCAGATCAGCATGCTGTTTGGTGGCCGTATTGCCGAAGAAGTGTTCATGAACCAAATGACCACCGGCGCCAGCAACGACTTTGAGCGCGCCACCCACATCGCCCGTGACATGGTCATGCGTTATGGCATGACGGCAGCACTTGGGCCGATGGTGTATGCTGAAAATGAAGGAGAAGTGTTCCTGGGTCGCTCGGTCACAAAGACCACTAATATGAGCGAAGAGACCATGCAAAAGGTCGATGCTGAAGTGAGGCGCATCATCGACGAGCAGTACGCCCTGGCGCGCCGCCTGATCGAAGAGCACAGTGAGCACATGCACGTGATGGCCAAGGCCTTGCTGGAGTGGGAAACCATCGACAGTGACCAGCTTGACGACATCATGGCCGGCAAGCCGCCACGGCCGCCCAAGGACTGGTCACCACGCGTGCCGGCGTCCAGTTCAGACACCGGCAGCGGCGGCACACCGGCCGTCAATCCGGATGCTGCCCCCCATGCGGCCTGAGCGTATAAATCCAACAACGGGGCTGCGGCCCCGTTTTTTTTATCTGACAAATTTTCAGCACAGGTTTTGACTATGTATTGGCAAACCAGTCGTTATCAAATTGACCTGACGCGTCCCAAAGTGATGGGTATCGTCAACGTCACGCCGGATTCATTCTCGGACGGTGGCCAGCATGGTTCCACGCTGGCCGCGATTCGGCACTGCGAACAACTGATCCGTGATGGTGCCGATATCCTCGACATTGGCGGTGAGTCCACTCGTCCGGGAGCGCCGCAGGTCAGTCTGGATGAGGAGCTGGACCGCGTCATTCCGGTGCTGCGCGAGGCGGTCCGTCTGGGTGTGCCGGTGTCGTTGGACAGTTACAAGCCACAGGTGATGCAGGCCGCGCTGGACCTGGGCGCCGACATCATCAACGACATCTGGGCCCTGCGATGGCATGAGGGCGATGTGGGCGCACCAAGCCTGCACGCTACCGAGGTGGTGGCGGCGCACCCCCGCTGTGGCGTCTGTCTGATGCACATGCACCGTGATCCCCAGACCATGCAAGTGGCGCCGATGCAGGGCGATGTGTTGCCGCAGGTGCGCGACTTCCTGGAACAGGTAGCCGAGGATTTACAGGCGCTCGGCGTGGAGAAATCCAGAATCATGCTGGACCCAGGTATCGGCTTTGGTAAAACCGTGGCACAAAATTTTGCCTTGCTGGCGCGCCAGGCCGAGCTGCTGCAGACGGGTTACCCCTTGCTGGCGGGCTGGTCGCGCAAGTCGTCGCTGGCGGGTATGGTGCCGCGTACGGCGCCGCCCGGTACCGCCCTGCCAGCTTCTGCGCGACTGGCGCCCAGCCTGGCGGCAGCGCTGCTGGCCGCTGAGCGTGGCGCCTCGGTGCTGCGGGTACATGATGTCAAGGAAACCGTGCAAGCCATGCGGGTGCTGGAGGCGATAAGATAGCCGTTGTTTGTTTCAAGACTCAGGTGAAGGCAGAGCAATGATTAGGCAATATTTTGGTACCGACGGCATCCGCGGTACGGTCGGGCAGGTACCCATCACGGCAGACTTTACCCTCAAGCTGGCCCATGCTGTCGGTCGAGTGCTGAAACGCCATGAGGCCAAACCCACCGTGCTGATTGGTAAGGACACCCGAATTTCCGGCTACATGTTGGAGAGCGCGCTGGAGAGTGGTTTTAATTCGGCCGGGGTCGATGTGGTGCTGCTCGGCCCTTTGCCAACGCCGGGGGTGGCTTACCTGACACGGGCGCAACGCGCCTCGCTGGGTGTGGTCATCAGCGCCAGCCACAATCCGTTTGACGACAATGGCATCAAGTTTTTCAGCGCCCAGGGCACCAAGTTGCCCGATGCCTGGGAGCGCGACGTCGAAGCCACGCTGCGCCAGGAGCCGGTCTGGGTGGACTCTGCCAACCTGGGTAAATCACGGCGCTTGGACGATGCCGCCGGCCGTTACATTGAGTTCTGCAAAAGCACTTTTGCCAACAACCTGTCGCTCAAAGGCTTGCGCATTGTGGTCGATGCGGCCAACGGCGCTGCCTATCAAATTGCCCCCAAGGTGTTCCATGAACTGGGTGCCGAGGTGATTGCCATCGGTTGTTCGCCGGATGGTCTGAACATCAACAAAGGCTTTGGCGCTACCCACCCCGAGGCGCTTATCGAAGCGGTCAGGCTGCATCGGGCCGACGTGGGTATTGCCCTGGATGGCGATGCCGACCGCTTGCAGGTGGTTGATGCCGATGGCCGTCTGTTCAACGGCGACGAAGTGCTTTACCTGATGGTCGATGACCGCCTGCGCCGCGGCAAGGCGGTGCCCGGTGTGGTCGGCACCCTCATGACCAATATGGCGGTGGAACTGGCTTTGCAAGCGCGCGGGGTGCCCCTGGTGCGTGCCAAGGTGGGGGACCGCTACGTGCTAGAAGAACTGGAAAAAAACAAATGGTTGCTCGGCGGTGAGGGTTCGGGCCACTTGCTGGCGCTGGACCAGCACACCACCGGCGACGGACTCATTTCTGCCCTGCAGGTGCTGCAAACCAGCGTGCGCAGCGGCAAGTCACTGGCCGAACTGCTCAGCGGGGTCACGCTGTTTCCGCAAACACTCATCAACATCCGACTCAAACCCGGGCAGGACTGGCGCGCCAGTGACAGGCTGGCGTCTGAAACCCTGGCCGTGGAAGCGGAACTGGGCCAAAACGGCCGGGTGCTGATCCGCGCCAGCGGCACCGAACCCATGGTACGGGTCATGGTCGAGGCGCGTGATCCGGATCAGGCCAAAGCCTGTGCCGAGCGTATTGCCAACACCATCAGCGGCTAAGGATCCCATGACTGCGATTACTTCTCTGACGCTTTGCCAAGCCGACTACACCAACCCGCAGCACATGCAGGCCCTGCTGGATTTGCTCGACGGTTATGCCCGTGACCCCATGGGTGGCGCCGAGCCCTTGTCTGATTTTGCCAAGACCAACTTGCCGCAAGCCCTGGCAGCTAGGGCTTACATGTTCAGTGTGCTGGCATTTGATGCGACTGTGGCTGGCCTGCCTGTTGGCCTGGTCAACTGTGTCGAGGGCTTTTCCACCTTTGCTTGCCAACCGCTGGTTAACGTGCATGACGTGGTGGTGCTGGCATCGCACCGCGGCCAGGGCGTGGCGGAGCAGATGCTGGCGCTGGTCGAGCAACTGGCGCGCACACGGGGTGCCTGCAAACTCACGCTGGAGGTACTCGCAGGCAACACACCGGCCCAAAAACTGTACCGGCGGCTGGGCTTCGACAATTACCAACTGGACCCGGCCATGGGGCAGGCGCAGTTCATGCAAAAATGGCTTTGACCTTTTTTCATCCTGTGACACCATGAACTGGCTCAGAAAACTCCCCGGTTACCAGCGTACGCCTTACGGCTTTGAGCTGCGTTTGCTGCGCCTGATGCCGCGTGTGCTGGTGCTGGGCAGCCTGTTGCCCCTGCTGCTGTCGGGGCTGGTGCGGCTGTTTTATACCGAAGGCAGTGCCGCCGAGATCGAACGGCACATTGAGGTTTTTGACTTTGCCATGATCGGCCTGGCTGTGCTGCTCTTAACGGCGGTGCTGACGATCTCTATCGGTTGTGTGATCGTCTGGCTCATGAAAGGCCCAGCTTACGTGGCTGATGGTTATGACGTCTCCCACAGCGACAAGCCCAAGCCTGATTGACCCGGACCCCACCCTGATGCACACTTTTCTCTGGCACGACTACGAAACCTTTGGTGCCAATACTCGGCAAACCCGACCGGCGCAGTTTGCCGCCATTCGCACCGACGCTGACCTCAACCCGATCGGCGCACCGGTCATGCTGTATTGCCAGCCCGCCAACGATTTTTTGCCTGAACCGCAGGCCTGCTTGATCACCGGTATCACACCCCAGGAATGTCTGGTAAAAGGCCTGCCTGAACACCAGTTCGCTGCGCAGATTGAGCGGCTTTTCAGCGAGCCCGGCACCGTGGGCGTGGGTTACAACACCATTCGCTTTGACGACGAGATCACGCGCTTCATGTTCTGGCGCAATTTGATCGACCCCTATGCGCGCGAATGGCAGAACGGCTGCGGCCGCTGGGATGTGCTGGATGTGGTGCGTACCGCCTATGCCTTGCGCCCTGATGGCATCCAGTGGCCCAGCAAGCCCGATGGCAAGCCCAGCTTCAAATTAACCGACCTGAGCGCGGCCAACGGCCTGCTGCACACGGCAGCGCATGATGCCCTGAGCGACGTGCAGGCCACCATCGGCCTGGCGCGGCTCATCAAGACCGCGCAGCCCAAGCTGTTTGATTTCTGTTTTGGTTTGCACAAAAAGGACGGTGTCATGGCTGAGCTGGGCTTACCCACCAGCTTGGCCCACGCCAAGCCCTTTGTGCATATTTCTGGCATGTTTGCGCCCGAACGCGGCTGTGTCGCCCTGATGTGGCCGCTGACCATGCATCCGGCCAACAAAAACGAGTTGCTGGCCTGGGACCTGGCTTTTGACCCAAGTGAGCTGGCCAGCTTGAACGCCGAGCAGATCCGTTTGCGCTTGTTCAGCAAATCTGCCGATTTGCCCGAAGGCATGCGTCGCCTGCCGGTCAAGTCGGTGCACCTCAACAAGTCGCCCATGGTCATGAGCAAGCTCAAGGTGCTGAGCCCGGCCATGGCCGAGCGTTGGGGCGTCGACGTGGTGGCCCAGCTGCAGCATGCTGCAGCCGCCCGTGATTTGCCCGACATGAGTGCCATCTGGGCCCAGGTGTTTGCCCGGCCGGCGGCAGTCGTGGTGGATGTGGATGAAGACCTGTATGGTGGTTTTGTCGGCAATGCGGATCGCCGCCGCCTCAACGATTTGCGCCGCTGCAGCCTGGCCGAGCTGGCCACGGCCCGGCCCGCGTTTGAAGACGCGCGTTTGTCAGAGTTGCTGTTGCGCTACCGCGCGCGCAATTTCCCGCAAAGCCTCAGCGCGGAAGAAGCACAAGCCTGGGAAACCCATCGCGCGGCCCGCCTGTTTGACGGTGAGGGCGGGGCGCTAACGCTGGACGCCTTGTTTGAAGCACTCGACAAACTGGCCGAAAATGCCAGTGAGCGCGACGAAGCCATTCTGGGCGCGCTTTACGACTACGCCAGTGAGATCGCACCGCAGCGATCTTGAATCGATTCCGGTATCAACCAGAAAGTGCTCATGAGCTGCGCTCGGGCGCTACGGTGTAACGGGAAAACTCCGGACCGCGGTTTTGGGCCGAAAGGCCTTGCACACCGCTTCGTCGGTTTCCAGGTACGGCCCGCCGATCAGGTCGATGCAGTAGGGCACGGCAGCAAAGATGCCGGGCACCACTGACTTGCCGTCGGCGTTGCGCAGGCCTTCCAGGGTTTCGGCGATGGACTTGGGTTGACCCGGCAGGTTGATGATGAGGGTCTGATTGCGGATCACGGCCACCTGGCGCGACAGAATGGCCGTGGGCACAAAGTTCAGGCTGATCTGGCGCATTTGTTCGCCAAAGCCGGGCATTTCCTTGTGTGCTACCGCTAGCGTGGCTTCGGGTGTGACGTCCCGCAGGGCCGGGCCGGTGCCGCCGGTGGTAAGCACCAGGGCGCAGCCTGCATTTACCAACTCGATTAGTGCGGCGCTGATGGTGGCCTGCTCGTCGGGGATCAGGCGTGGCTCGAATTGCAACGGGTTCTTCAGGGTGCGGCTCAACCACTCTTGTAGCGCGGGCAGACCCTTGTCGACATAAACACCCGCAGACGCGCGGTCGCTGACCGACACAATACCGATCTTGACGGGTGGGTAGGGGTTGGCAGCGGGTGTGTTCATGAGGCTTCTCTGGCGGGGCTGAACGGTACGTCAGTATGGTCGTGCGGCGGGATGGCACCGAGCTGCTCGCGCACCATCTGGAATATTTCACGGTAGGCGCGGCCATGGCGTGGCAGTGCGCCGGGTTTGGACGGCTTGGCGTCCTTGCGTGCCTGGCGAATCAGTGCGCGCAGTTCCTGGCTGTCACAGCTGGGGTTCTGGGTGATCCATTGGGCGGCGGCATCGTCGTCGGCAATCAGCCGATCACGCCAGATTTCGGCCTGATGCAGCACCAGGTTGTCGGCGGCCGAGCCTGTGGCTTCTTCGCTGAGCGTTTTTTTGACCGCTTCGAGCACCTCGGGCTCGAGCTTGCGCATGAGCTTGCCGATGAACTGCATCTGGCGGCGTTTGCCTTCGAAGTTGGTGATGCGTTTGGCGTCGGCAATGGCGTCCTTGAACTTGTCGGACAGGTCCAGCCGCGCCAGTAAATCGGCGCGAAGGTCGAGCAGATCGGCGCCCAGCTTTTGCAGCTCGGTGCTTTCGCGTTTGAGGTCGGTGCGGCTTTGGTCGTCGGTGCCTTTGAGCTCGGCTTTGAGCTCCAGGTCGCGTTCGCTGCCTTCGGCGACGAACTCACCACGTACAAAATAGCCTTTTTTGAGTTTTCTTGACATAGACAAGTATCATAGCCGCGCTATGAACAAATCCAACACGCCCAAGCGCGCTTCCAAATCAAGCCGCACCGCCTCTCTGTCCCCTGCCAAAAGCGCAGATGTGCCAGCCAACGGCTTCAGCTACAGCCGTACTTTTTTTGAAGGTCTGGTCGATTCGGCGCTGGCCCATGCCAAAAAACTCGGTGCCACCGATGCCGCGGCGCACGCCTCGGAGGGCTGCGGTCTGAGTGTGTCGGCGCGCTTGAGCGAGTTGGAAAACGTGGAACGCAACCGCGACAAGTCCCTTGGCATCACCGTGCACCTGGGTCAGCGCCGTGGCAACGCCAGTACGTCCGATTTTTCTCAGGCGGCCATTGAGCAGACAGTACAGGCCGCTTTTGACATTGCCCGTTTCACCGCCGAAGACCCGTTTGCGGCCCTGCCTGATGAGGTCGATATTGCTCGGCCTGAGGAACAGCGCACCGACCTGGAGCTGTTTTTCCCCTGGACCATCACCAGCGAAGATGCGGCGCACATCGCGCTGCAAGCCGAAGCGGCTGCGTTTGCTGTGGACAAGCGCATCACCAACAGCGAGGGGGCCGGCGTGTCGGCCCAGCAGTCGCATTTTTTCAGCGCCCATACGCACGGGTTTCGCGGCGGGTATGCCAGTTCGCGCCATTCCTTGTCGGTGTCGCCGATTGCCGGTAAGGGCGACGATATGCAGCGCGATGCCTGGTACAGCTCGCAACGTAATGCGGCCGATCTGGCCAGCCCGCAAGCGGTGGGGCGTTACGCCGCCGAGCGCGCTTTAAGCCGACTGCACGCCCGCAAGATTGCCACCACCGAATGCCCGGTGCTGTTTGAGTCGCCGTTGGCGGCTGGCCTGTTGGGCAGCTTCGTGCAGGCCATCAGCGGCGGCGCCTTGTACCGTAAGAGCAGCTTTTTGCTTGACAGCCTGGGTAAACCGGCTTTTCCCAAGCATATCGATATTCTGGAAGACCCGTTCATCAAGCGCGGCAAGGGCAGTTCACCGTTTGACGACGAAGGTGTGCGCGTGCAGGCCCGTAGCGTGGTTGAAGCGGGCAGGGTACAGGGCTATTTTCTGGGCAGCTACTCGGCGCGCAAGTTGGGGTTAAAAACCACCGGTAACGCCGGCGGTTCCCACAACCTGACGCTCAGCTCGCGCCTGACCCGTGCCGGTGACGACCTTGACGCCATGTTGCACCGCCTGGGAACCGGCCTGTTTGTGACCGAACTGATGGGCAGCGGCGTCAACTACGTGACCGGCGACTATTCGCGCGGTGCCAGCGGCTTCTGGGTCGAGAACGGCCGCATTGCCTATCCGGTGCATGAGATCACCATTGCCGGCAACATGAAGGCCATGCTCAAGGGCATCGTGGCGGTGGGTGCTGATGCGTACAACTACGGCGCCAAAACCGTGGGTTCGATCCTCATCAACAAGATGAAGGTGGCTGGCAGTTAGGCTGGTATTGCACTGCTTTGTTCTTCTTCATAAACCCATTGTTCGGGTTTGTTGTCGACTTCAGTCGACCAGGCGGTTTGAAACCCGTCCCCCGGGAGCATGGCGGACTGAAGTCCGCCCTACGGGGTCTTGGTCAGTGCCCTAATATCTTCGACAAAAAGTCTTTGCTACGATCGCTTTGTGGGTTGTTGAAGAAGTCGTGCGGGTTGTTCTGCTCGACGATCTGGCCCTGGTCCATGAAGATCACCCGGTCGGCCACGGCCTTGGCAAAGCCCATTTCGTGGGTCACGCAGAGCATGGTGATGCCTTCATCGGCCATGGCAATCATCACGTCGAGCACCTCCTTGATCATCTCGGGATCAAGCGCGCTGGTGGGTTCGTCAAACAGCATGATCTTCGGCTTGAGGCACAGGGCGCGGGCAATGGCCACACGCTGCTGCTGACCACCCGAGAGCTGCAGCGGGTACTTGTTGGCCTGTTCGGCAATACGCACCCGATTGAGCTGGACCATGGCTTTTTCTTCGGCATCTTTTTTGGGCATCTTACCCACCCACATCGGTGACAGTGTCAGGTTTTCCAGCACCGTCAGGTGCGGGAACAGGTTGAACTGCTGGAACACCATGCCCACTTCCTTGCGCACGGCGTCAATGGCCTTGACATCGTCGGTGAGCTCGATGCCGTCGACCGTCAAGTGACCTTGCTGGTGCTCTTCAAGCCGGTTGATGCAGCGGATCAAGGTGGATTTGCCGGAACCCGATGGCCCGCAAATGACGATACGCTCACCCTTGGCGACCGTCAGATCAATGTCGCGCAGCACATGAAAGTTGTTGCCGTACCACTTATTGACTTTGTCGAAAGTGATGATAGGGGAGGGGGTTTGGGTTTGAGACATATTTTTAAATGAAAAATAGGTTTAATCGATTGAAGACAGGGCAAATTTGCATTGCAAATCTTGGTCTGTCCCGCTAGTTTTTAATCAGTTGGGAACAGAGCTTGCTCACTTTGTGCAGCTGCGGTCTGCCCCGCAAAGTTATCTTAATTTACTCTTGTTGACCTGCGTCTCAACCCAGTGGCTGTAGCGCGACATGGAGAAACAAAAGACAAAATAGATCAGGGCGATGAAGATGTAGCCCTCGATCGTGAAGGGGCGCCAGTTGGCGTCCGAATTGAGTGCCAGGCTCATGGCACCGGTCAATTCATACAGACTCACGATGGTCACCAGTGAGGTGTCCTTGAAGGTTGAGATGAAGTTGTTCATGATGCCCGGAACCACCATGGCCAGGGCTTGTGGCAGCACGATCTTGCGCTGGGTTTGCCAGTACGACAGTCCCAGCGTGGCAGCTGCTTCGACCTGGCCCTTGGGGACCGCCTGCAAACCGCCGCGGATCACCTCGGCCGAATAGGCGGCGGCAAACAGCGTGATGCCCACCAGCACCCGTACCAGTACGTCGATATTGACACCCGGTGGCATGAACAGAGGGAACATGAACGAGGCCATGAACAGCACCGAGATCAGCGGCACGCCGCGAATCAGCTCGACATAAATGGTGCAAAAACTGCGAATGGCAGGCAAGTTGGAGCGCCGCCCGAGCGCAATCAACAGCGCCAAGGGAAAGGACATCACCAAGGACAGCGATGCCAGCAAAATGGTCAGTGGCAAGCCACCCCAACGGTCCGTTTCGACCTTGCTCAAGCCCAGCGTGTTGCCATACATGAGCGCAAAAAATACCGCCAGCACCACCAGCCATAGCAGCGGCAGCCAGGCACGCCAGAACATGCGCATGCAGCTCGCCACCAGCAAGCCGGTGAGCAACAGGGTGGCCACCAGCGGGCGCCATTGCTCTTCAAACGGGTAGCGGCCGAAAATGATGATGCGGTATTTTTCGGTGATCACGCCCCAGCAGGCACCAGCGCCGTCGGCACGGCAGGCGTCATAGTTAGCCGCCCAAACCGCCTTGACGATGGCCCAGTTCAGGATTTGGGGAACCAGCCACAGCAGCACGCCGCCAATGACAAGGGTAGCCAGGGAGGTTTTCCAGTCGGCCAGCAAATTGGCCTTGACCCAGGCCACCGGACCTTCGGTGTTGACGGGGGCCGGTCGCGGCGCGATGGGTTGAAAAGTTGTGGTGTTCATGGTGTTGTCCTGTTCAACGTTCCTTGATGGCGGCACGGCTGTTGTACCAGTTCATCAGCAGCGAGGTGCCCAGCGAGGTGATCAGGTAGACCAGCATCACCAGCGAAATACATTCCACCGCACGGCCGGTCTGGTTAAGCGCCGTGTTGGCAATGGACACCACATCGGGGTAGCCAATGGCCACCGCCAGCGACGAGTTTTTGGTCAGGTTCAAATACTGGTTGGTCAGTGGCGGGATGATCACGCGCAAGGCCTGCGGCAGCATCACCAGCCGCATTTCCTGCTTGCGGTTCAGTCCCAATGCCGAGGCGGCTTCGCCCTGGCCGCGCGCCACAGAGGAAATGCCGCCGCGCACCACTTCGGCGATAAATGACGCGGTGTAAAGCGTCAGGCCCATCAATACCGCCAGGAATTCGGGTGTCAGGGCGCCACCGTTTTCGATCGAGAAGTCGCCCTTGAAAGGACGGTTGAATTCGGTAGGTGCACCACCCAGGGCCCAGCCTGCCACGCTGGCCAGGACGACGATCAGCAGCGGCAGCAGTACCATGCTACGGACTTGGCCGGTGGCTTCAAACTGCCTGACCGCCCAGCGCCGATAGAGCCAGCCCAGCAACAAGCCAGGCAACAGACCATAGGCAGCCCAAAGCTGGCCGGTGCTCCACACCGGAATGGGGTAGTTGAGGCCGCCCTTGCTCAAAAAGAGGGGTCCCACGGTCCAGGCATCAGCTGCTGTGGGCAGCACCTCGGTCAGGATCACGTACCACATCAGCAGTTGCAAGAGGACGGGGATGTTGCGAAAAAATTCAACGTAAGACAGGCACAGGCCGCGCACCAGGGCGTTGCGTGAGAAGCGGCCAACACCCAGCAGGGTGCCAAGGACGGTTGCCAGAATGATGCCGAGAACGGCCACGCGCAGCGTGTTGGTAACCCCGACCAGAAAAGCGCGCCAGTAGGCTTCGCCCGAGTCAAAGGGGTACAGGCTTTCGCCAATGTCAAAGCCCGCTGCCTGGTTCAAAAAGTCAAAACCGCTCTGGATACCGCGCACCCGCATGTTTTCTAGCGTGTTGTGGGCTAAAAACCAGACCACGCCAGAGATGGCGGTGATGGCGATCAACTGGTAAATCAGACCCCTGAAGGCTTGGCTGCGCCAGGACCAGTTATTTTTTTTGGGAGGAGTGTTTGAGTTCATTGTGCTTGGGTGCCATGTGGCAGCTGGATAAAACACACCGCTGGCATCGGTCGGGATGCGTTTAAAAAATCAAGCGCCGCGTGAATCGCTTGTGGCGACATCAGGCGGCGCTTGTCAGGCAGCTTGGGCGAATTAACGAACCGGGTAGGCGTACATCAGGCCGCCTTTGTTCCACTGGTTGTTCACACCACGAGGCAGGCCCAGGGCTGATTTGGGGCCCACATTGCGCTCAAAAATTTCACCGTAGTTGCCGGTGGCCTTGATGGCGTTGCCCATCCAGTCCTTGCTCAGACCCAGCAGCTTGCCGGTATCTTCCGAAACTCCCAGGATGCGGGTGACCACCGGGTCTTTGCTGGTGGTTTTCAGGTCGTCCACATTGGCCTGGGTGATGCCGTATTCTTCGGCTTCGATCAGGCCGTAGATGGTCCATTTGACAATGGCAAACCACTCATCATCACCGCGGCGTACCATCGGGCCCAGGGGCTCTTTGGAGATCAGCTCAGGCAGAATGACGTGGTCAGCCGGAACCTTGGCCACCTTGTTGCGGGTGGAGGCCAAGCCAGAGGCATCGGTGGTGTAAGCAATACAACGGCCGGTGAAGTAGGCGTTTTCTGCGGCTTCGAGTTTTTCAAACACCACTGGCTTGATGTTTAGACCGTTGGCCTTGGAGTAGTCGGTCATGTTTTTCTCAGTGGTGGTGCCAGACTGCACACATACTGTTTGACCTTTAAGCTGCTTGGCGCTCTTGATCTTGCTCTTGACCGGGACCATGAAGCCTTGGCCGTCGTAATATGTCGTGACCGTGGAATGCAGGCCCAGAGAAGCATCACGGGTCAAGGTGAAGGTGGTGTTGCGCGACAGAATGTCCACTTCGCCCGATTGCAGCGCGGTAAAGCGTTGTTGTGCATTCAGTGGCACGTATTTGACTTTCTCGGGGTCGCCCAAGGTGGCGGCTGCGATGGCACGGCACACATCAACGTCCAGTCCCGTCCACTTGCCGTTGGAGTCGGCAGCACCGAAACCCGCCAGGCCGGTGTTCACACCGCATACCACTTGACCGCGGGCTTTGATGCCGTCCAGCGTTTTGCCGGCGTGGGCCGGGACAGCGGCCAGAGTGCCCAGTACGGCTGCAACGATTGCCACATTTTTAAGATTGCTGATTCGCATGTGTGATGACTCCAGTTAAAAATAAAAAATCCTTCATGTTGATCAAGCATGTGCATTCATCAACAAGCTTTGCACTGTAACAGTGCGCTGATTACTTTTGCATCCGGGTTTACGCTTGAGATTTATGCAATAAATTCATAATCTTATTCATTGGGCCCAAATCAAAGCATCAGGTCAAAATGCTAGCAGTAAACATGCCACGGGTGACTCAAGATGTCAAAATCGATGTTGATCAATCGCACCACAGGACTTGGATGGCAAATTCAAAAGTAGACGTACTTGGCAAACCCCTGACAGGCTGGCGTTTGCAGCTTTACACCATTATTTTCGAAGCCGACACGCGTGCCGGTCGCCGCTTTGATCAGGTACTGATTGCGGTCATTCTGACCAGCGTAGCGGTGGTGGTGGCTGACAGCGTGCACCATATCAGTGAACGCTTTCATGGGTGGTTGACGCTGGCAGAGTGGTTTTTTACATTGGTGTTCACCCTTGAATACATAGCACGCTTGGCCTGTGTGCGCCATCCCTGGCGTTACGCCCTGAGTTTTTATGGTGTGGTTGACCTGCTGGCGGTGTTGCCCACGTACCTGGCGCTGCTGGTGCCGGAAGTGGGGGTGTTGATTGACGTGCGCGTCCTGCGGCTGTTCAGGGTGTTTCGGGTTTTCAAGTTGACGGCTTACGTGTCGGAATACCAGGTGCTTGGCCAAGCTTTGCGTGCCAGTCAGCGCAAGATCATGGTGTTTCTGACGGCGGTGTTGATGATTGTGCTGGTGGTGGGCACCTTGATGTACGTGGTCGAAGGCCCCGCCAACGGCTTTACCAGTATTCCCATCTCGGTGTATTGGGCCATTACCACCATGTCCACGGTGGGTTTTGGTGACATCACGCCCAAAACAGACCTCGGACGACTGATTGCATCAGCCATGATGTTGCTGGGTTGGGGCACGCTGGCGGTGCCCACCGGCATTGTCACCGCCGAGATGACATATGCACGCAGAGCCACAGTTACCACCCGTACCTGCCAGGAATGTTTGACCGAGGGACACATGCCCGATGCCAACTTTTGTCGCCATTGTGGTGCCGGTCTGTCGGCCTATGCGCATGATGAAGCCACAGCCTGAGCGCTTTTCATAAACTGGAGATGTGATGACTTTAAAGTTGGTTGCCCCCGAGAAAGTAGGCCTGAGCCCGCAGCGCTTGCAGCGCCTGATGGACGTATTGCAGGGTGAAACAGACAAAAAACGCCTGCCCGGCGCGGTGGCCGTGGTGGCGCGGCATGGCCAGGTGGCTTTGTTTGACAGTGTGGGGCAACGCAACCCGGCTACCGGTGCGGCCATGACGCATGATGCCCACTTTCGTATCTATTCCATGACCAAACCGATTGTGTCGGTGGCGGCCATGATGCTGATGGAAGAGGGCAAGCTGCTGCTCAATGACCCGGTGGCCAAATTTTTGCCTGAATTTGCAGCGCAGCAGGTGGCCACGTTGGTCGATGGCACCGTGCAATTGCAGCCGCTTGGGCGCGCGGCTACCTTGCATGATTTGCTGCGCCACACCGCCGGCATGACCTACGAGTTTTTGGGAAGCACCCCGGTGCAGCGCCAGTACACCCAATTGCGCATTGGTTCGCGCGAGCGCAGCCTGGCCGAATTCACCCAGCAACTGGCTGGCCTGCCGCTGGTTTTTGAGCCAGGAACTGCATTCGAGTACAGCCGTGCCACTGACGTGCTGGGGCGGGTGATCGAGGTCATCGCGGGGCAGACCCTGCAAGCATTTCTGAGCGATCGCATTTTTGAGCCGCTGGGCATGCACCATACCGCCTTTTCGGTGGCCGAGCAGCATCACGAGCTGATTGCCGAACCTTTTGCGCGCGACCCCGATGGCGGTGTGCAGATGCGCGTGATCGATGTCCGAGCAGATGCGGTGCTGGCGTCCGGTGGCGGCGGTTTGACCTCTACCGCCATGGACTACGCCCGTTTTTTGCAGTTCATGCTGAACCGTGGCGAACTCTTTGGTGTGCGCCTGCTGGGACCGCGCACGGTGGACTTCATGACCACCGATCACCTGGGTGAGATTCCTGTGTTCAGCGCCGGTTCTCGTTCGTTGCTGCCCGCCGGGCACGGCTTTGGCCTGGGTTTTGCGGTGCGCAAACATCTGGGTGTGGCGCCGGTACCAGGTTCGGTGGGTACCTACTTTTGGGGCGGCCTGGCGGGTACGACATTTTTTGTGGATCCCACGCTGGACCTGTTTGGCATTTTGATGTTGCAGGCACCGAACCAGCGCGAGTATTACCGCATGCTGTTTCGTGATCTGGTGTATGCGGCGTTACTAGACTGACCCATTTGGGAGCGATTTGCCTTTAGTGAAACAGTTCCTGGGAGGCGAACCAGAGCTTGCATGCCATGAGGCACAATGCCACTCGGCCGCGAGTTGCGGTCGTTAACGAGCACATTCCGTTTTTTGGTTTTTGGATGGTTCCTGAAGTCAATCTGATTGGGGCAATGGTTTGAAGATCGATACCCTGCATTCCTCCACCATCCTGGTGCTGTCATTTTTGACGGTGATCTTGATGGGTACCGGCTTGCTGATGATGCCGCTGTCCCATGCCAAAGGTGAAGTGACGCCGTTTTTGACGGCCTTGTTCACGTCCACCTCTGCTGTGTGCGTGACCGGGCTGGTTGTGGTGGACACCGGTACTTACTGGAGCAGCACAGGGCAGGGAATCATCATGGCGCTGTTTCAACTGGGTGGTTTTGGCATGATGACATCGGCTACCCTCATGGGTCTGCTGGTCAGCGGGTCAATACGGCTGCGTACCCAGCGTTTGCTGCAGGCTGAAACTCACTCGCTGGCATTGGGCGATGTCAAGAGCGTGGCGAAAGTGGTGTTTTGGGTCACGGTGGTAACAGAGCTGGCCCTGGCTGCTGTCTTGACGCTACGTTTTGGACTGAGTTATGGCATGCCTTGGACCGAGGCACTCTGGCATGGCTTGTTTCATTCGGTGTCGGCCTTCAACAATGCCGGTTTTTCCACCTGGAGCGATAGTGTGATGCGCTTTGTTGGTGACGCCTATGTGCTGGTGCCGTTGATGTTGGCCATCATCATCGGTGGTCTTGGCTTTCCGGTGCTGCAGGAATTGATGGTGGAACGCGGGCAGCGCAAGCCCAAATGGTCAATGCACGCCGTGCTCACCATTTGGGGCTCAATTGCCCTGATTCTGGGCGGCACACTGATCATTTTCCTGACAGAAATGGACAATCCCAAGACGCTTGGCCCCATGGCTTGGGTGACCAAGGGGCTGGCGGCCCTGTTTACATCGGTATCTGCACGTACTGCTGGTTTTAATGCAGTAGATATCGGCGGCCTGACCAACGAATCGCTGGCCCTGCATTTCGCCCTGATGTTCATTGGTGGTGGCAGTGCCGGCACAGCGGGAGGTATCAAGGTCACCACATTTTTTGTTCTGGTGCTGGTGGTCTGGAATGAAATTCGTGGCAACCCCGATGTGGAGTTTCGGGGGCGGCGCATTGCCGAACCCGTGCAGCGCCAGGCATTGACGGTGGTGGCGCTGGGCTCGATGACGATTGCGTTGGCGATGCTGCTGATTTTGCCGATGACGACGCTGCCCTACGAAAAGGTGCTGTTCGAGGTCATTTCCGCGTTTGCCACCGTGGGGCTGTCCACCGGCATCACGGCCGAGCTGGCGCCCGGCGCACAATTCGTTGTGATCGCCTTGATGTTTATCGGGCGCGTTGGTGTGGTGACCCTGGCGGTGGCCATTGCCACCAACCAGTTGCGGCGCAATTACCGTTACCCTGAGGAGAAACCCATTGTTGGATAAACAAGTTAAAACGCTTGCCGGCAGCGTGGTGGTGATTGGCCTGGGTCGATTTGGCACCGGAGTGGCCACATCGCTGGTAGAACTGGGGCACGATGTGCTGGCCATTGAGAGTAGCGCCGAGACGGTGCAAACCCTCGCGGGCGTTTTGCCCCACGTGGTTCAGGCGGATTCGACCGACATCGAAACCCTGCGTCAGCTTGGCGTACAAGACTTCGCCCATGCCGTGGTGAGTATTGGCGGTGATCTGGAGGCCAGCGTACTCACGGTATTGAATTTGAGTCAATTGGGTCTGAAAGATATCTGGGCCAAGGCGAATAACCCGCAGCACGGGCGCATTGCCGAACGTGTGGGGGCGCACCATGTGGTTTATCCCGAGACCGACATGGGTGAACGTGTCGCACATCTGGTCACAGGCAAGATGATTGACTTCATTGAGTTTGACGATGGTTTTGCGATTGCCAAGACGCGCTCGCCGATGGAAACCCACAAAAAAACGCTGGCACAGTCAGATGTTCGCAAGCGTCATGGCATCACCGTGGTGGGTATCAAACGTCGGCACGAGGACTTTATCTACGCTAAACCCGAGACCGAGGTCAGGCCCGGGGACCATCTGATCGTTGCTGGCCCGACCCGCCAGGTTGAGCGTTTTGCGGCGTTGTACTGATAGGTATGAACGGCGCACCGCCGCCGCTAAATTTTTAGTTTGATGCGGCGATTCAGGCGCTGACGGCGTCCTCTTTTGCCGGAGCATCATCGGTTGAGCAGGTCGAACCGCCGCAGCCATGAATGACCTCAGTTGGCAAGGCGTGCGGCATGGTCACCTGGCCCGACACAAGGTCATAACCAACATTGCGCAGGTGCAGCGCCAGTGCGGCGTCCATGGCTTGGGCGTGCATGGGAAACCAGGTGCCCAGTTCATCGGCCATTTGGCGCACCACGGCCAGCTCGCCGGCGCTGCCGCGTTTGTCACCTTCACGCATCACCTGCAGCACCACCTGGTGCTGGGTGGTGTGGCAATTGGTGCTGGAGAACCCGGTGGTTTTCATCCAACGGTCTTCGCGCGCAAAATGCGCGTCGGTGTGGGCCACCAGTTCGCGCCAAAGCGGCAGTAGGGTGGCATCCGGGGCGCTGACCACGTGAGTCAGCAAATCTACAAATTCGTGGTGGGTCGCATCCATCTCGGGCAAACCAAGCACCAGTGAGTCAGTCCATTGCAGCATGGGCATACCAAAGTCCTTTCAAAGTACTACGAAATAGTCTTGCGGGTCAAACCACTTTGCGCAGCAAACGTGCTCTGACCCCAACTAATTGGAGCACAAGACGCCGTTTTTTAACTTGACCTAGATCATTATTTTGCAATGCGAAATCAGGTTCCTTATCGTAGAAGAGTTTGATCCAAATCAACTGTCCGGCACGTCGTCGTATCATCATTCAGCCTGTTGAAGAAAAGGCCGCAGACACTTCGCCTGTTTGACCCGACAACATTTGAGGAGCACAACATGTTTCAGGTTCGCATTCACGGACGTGGCGGCCAAGGGGTCGTCACGGGAGCAGAGATGATGTCCATCGCTGCGTTTCAGGGGGGACGTCATGCGCAGGCTTTTCCCAGTTTTGGCTCAGAACGCACAGGTGCACCGGTGGTGGCTTTTTGCCGTATGGATGACAAGGAAATCCGGTTGCGCGAACCGATCATGCAGCCCGATGCCATCATCATCCAGGACCCAACCTTGCTGCATCAGGTCGATGTCTTCAGCGGTCTTAAAAAAGAAGGTTACATCCTCATCAACACCACGCGCAGCTTTGCGGAATTGGGCTTGGGCGAGTTTGTCAAGGACTTCAAGCCGGAACACCTGCTGACCGTGCCCGCCTCTGAGTTGGCCATGAATCATGTTGGGCGCGCGGTACCCAATGTGCCCTTGCTGGGGGCCTTTGCTGCCTTGTGTGGATTGATTTCACTGGAGGCCGTGCAAAGCGCCATTGATCAAAAATTCAAGGGTGCGGTCGCCCTGGGCAATAAGGCAGCCGCAGTACAAGCTTACAACACCGTCATGAAACACAATGCCGAGGAGACACACCATGCTTGAACAATGCGAAGGCTCGCATGCCGTAGCCAAAGCCGTGGCGTTGAGTCGCCCCGAAGTGATTTGTGCTTACCCCATTTCCCCGCAAACACACATTGTGGAAGGCCTGGGCCAGATGGTGAAGTCGGGTGACCTGACGTCCTGTGAGTTTATCAATGTCGAGTCCGAATTTGCCGCCTTGAGTGTGGCCATTGGGGCCTCCGCCGCGGGTGCACGGTCTTACACGGCGACAGCCAGCCAGGGCTTGCTGTTCATGGCAGAGGCGGTTTACAACGCCTCGGGCTTGGGGCTACCGATTGTCATGACCGTGGCTAACCGCGCCATTGGCGCGCCCATCAACATCTGGAACGACCACACCGACAGCATGTCGATGCGTGATGCCGGCTGGCTGCAAATTTTTGCCGAAACCAATCAGGAAGCGTTGGACCTGCACATCCAGGCGTTCAAAATTGCCGAAGAGCTGTCGCTGCCGGTGATGGTGTGTATGGACGGTTTTATCCTGACCCACGCCTACGAGCGCGTTGATATGCCGGACCAGGCTCAGGTCGACCGATTTTTGCCGCCTTATGAGCCGCGCCAGGTACTTGACCCCAATGACCCGGTCACGATCGGTGCCATGGTCGGCCCTGAGGCCTTTACCGAGGTGCGCTACCTGGCCCACGCCAAGCAAATGCAGGCGCTCGACTTGATCCCTCAGATTGCCGCCGAGTTCAAAAAAGAGTTTGGCCGGGACTCTGGTGGCTTGATCAAGACCTACCAAACTGAAGATGCCGAAACCATCGTGATTGCGCTGGGCTCGGTGCTTGGCACCATCAAGGACACGGTGGACGACTTGCGCGCCGAAGGTGTCAAAGTGGGTGTGCTTGGCATCACCTCGTACCGTCCGTTCCCGATTTCTGCCATTCGCGATGCCACAGCCCATGCCAAGCGCATTGTGGTCATCGAAAAATGTTTTGCCGTGGGTATTGGCGGTATTGTTTCGCGCGATGTGCGCAGTGCCGTGCGCAACCGCCCGCAGCCGGTGCTGACCGTGGTGGCCGGTTTGGGTGGACGTGCCATCACCAAAGCCTCGGTACACCAGTTGCTGCTGGACGCCATTGCCGATAAGTTGGAATTGTTGACCTTTCTCGACCTGGACTGGGCGGTAGTCAACCGGGTGCTGGAGCGTGAGAAAACGCAGCGCCGTTCCGGCCCGATCGCCGAGGGCATCCTGCGCGACATGGGTACGGTGTTGGTGCCCGGCGCCTGATGTCCAACTGAACTGAAAGAATCATCATGGAACAGTCATTGGTCAAGTTTTACCAAACCGGCACATTCACTGTCGGTAACCGCTTGCTCGCTCCCGAGCAACGTAGCGTGCAGTCGGGTGCAGCCCGCAGTAATTCGCTCAATTCCGGCCACCGTGCCTGCCAGGGCTGCGGCGAGGCGCTGGGTGCGCGCTATGCCATTGATGCCGCCATGGCGGCCACCAACGGCCAGTTGATCGCTGCCAACGCCACGGGTTGCCTAGAGGTGTTTTCCACACCGTACCCCGAAACCTCGTGGCAAATGCCCTGGATCCACTCGCTGTTTGGCAACACGGCAGCGGTCGCCACCGGCATTGCGGCCGCCATGAAAGCCAAAGGCCGCAATGACGTGCGGGTGGTGGCGCAAGGCGGCGACGGTGGCACCACTGACATTGGTTTTGGCTGCCTGTCGGGCATGTTTGAGCGCAACGACGACGTGCTCTACATCTGTTACGACAACGAGGCCTACATGAACACCGGCGTTCAGCGCTCCAGCGCCACACCGCCAGCGGCACGCACGGCCACCACCATGGCCGTGGGGGAACATCCGGGCAATGAATTTGGTCAGGGTAAAAATGTCCCGCAAATCGCCATGGCGCATGAAATTCCCTATGTGGCCACCGCCACCGTGGCCGATCTGCGCGACCTTGAATACAAGGTGACCAAAGCCATGTCGGTGCGTGGCGCGCGTTATATCCACATTTTTGTGCCTTGCCCGCTGGGTTGGGGCGCTGCCTCGCATGACACCATCAAGTTGTCGCGCCTGGCGGTTGAAAGTGGTGTTTTTCCGGTGTTCGAGGCTGAGCGCGGCGAGGTCACCGGCGTGCTCAAAATTCGACATCAAGTCCCGGTCGAAGATTACCTGAAGCCGCAAAAGCGCTTTGCCCACCTGTTTGGCAAGAAGCCCGATGTGGCCACGCTGGCGCGCTTGCAGGCGCGCGCCGACCGCAATATCCGCCGTTTTGGTTTGTTGACCTAATCAGTTGAGGACAGAGCTGGCACACACTGTGTCGCTGTGGTCTGTCCCGCAAGGAGATATCACTATGCAAAAACCATTTGCCATCACACTTGATGTCGGCAGCTCGCTGGCCAACCACACCGGTTCCTGGCGCACCGAGCGCCCGGTGTATTTGAGCCGAAAACCCCCGTGCAACCACCAGTGTCCCGCCGGTGAAAACATCCAGGGCTGGCTGTTCCATGCCGAGTCGGGCAATTACCAGGAAGCCTGGCGCACGCTGGTGGAAGACAACCCGTTTCCGGCCATCATGGGGCGCGTCTGTTACCACACTTGCGAAGCTTCATGTAACCGGGGTCAACTTGATTCGCCGGTGGGCATCAATTCTGTCGAACACTTTTTGGGTGATGAAGCCATCAATCAGGGCTGGAAGTTTCCCCAACCTGCCGCCAGCTCGGGCAAAAAGGTGATGGTGGTCGGTGCCGGACCGTCGGGTTTGTCGGCGGCCTACCAGCTGGCGCGGCTGGGCCATGCGGTCACGGTGATCGAGGCCGGGCCATTGCCGGGCGGCATGATGCGTTTTGGCATTCCGCAATACCGCTTGCCGCGTCAGGTGCTTGATGTTGAGGTGCAGCGCATTGTGGATTTGGGTGTGCGCATTGAGTACAACACCAAGGTGTCCAACGTGCTCGAAGCCAAAGAGTCAGGCGGTTTTGACGCCGTGTTTCTGGCCGTGGGCGCGCATATTGCCAAACGTGCCTACATTCCAGCTGGCGATTCGGCCAAGGTGCTGGATGCGGTGTCGGTGCTGCGCTCCATGGAAGGTGAAGACAAACCCTTGCTGGGCCGACGTGTGGTGGTGTACGGCGGCGGCAATACGGCCATTGACGTGGCACGCACCGCAAAACGTCTGGGCGCGACCGAATCCATCATTGTTTACCGGCGTAACCGCGACAAGATGCCCGCGCATGACTTCGAGGTCGAAGAAGCGCTGCAAGAAGGTGTCATGATCAAGTGGCTGTCCACCATCAAGCAGGCTGGCGAGTCGTCCATCACGGTCGAAAAAATGGCGCTTGATGACAAGGGCTTTCCGCAGCCGACCGGTGAGTTCGAGACACTCGAAGCCGACTCGGTGGTGCTGGCGCTGGGCCAGGATGTGGACTTGTCCTTGATCGAAGGCGTGCCGGGCATGGCGGTGCAAGACGGCGTGGTGCAGGTCAATGCCCAGATGATGACCGGTCACGACGGTATTTTCGCCGGCGGTGACATGGTGCCGGCAGAACGCAACGTCACCGTGGCCATTGGGCATGGCAAGAAGGCGGCGCGCAACATCGATGCCTGGTTGCGCGGCACGGCTTATGTGCCGGCGCCAAAAACCGAAGTCGCCAGTTTCGATTTGCTCAACACCTGGTACTACAGCGACGCCCCCAAGACAGTGCGGCCCATTCTCGACATCATCCGGCGCCAGTCCACCTTTGAAGAAGTGCAGGGCGGTCTGGATGAAGGTAACGCGTTGTTTGAAGCGCGGCGCTGTCTTTCATGTGGCAACTGTTTTGAATGCGACAACTGTTACGGTGTATGCCCTGACAACGCGGTCATCAAGCTTGGCCCCGGCAAAGGCTTTGAGTTCAACTACGACTACTGCAAAGGCTGTGGCATTTGTGTCTCGGAATGCCCTTGTGGGTCGATCAAGATGGTGCCCGAGGACATTTGATCAGGTGCAGGGCTTGGCGAACTCAGGGCGCTTGCCCCTTGAGCCCTGGCGCAGATCATGCCTTTTATGCGTTTTGTCAGTCTAGGACCGACGATCTGGGCCAAAATAGGCTTGTCTGTTTTCTTATAAGGAGTAAGTCATGTTCAAGCATATTCTGGTCCCGGTGGATGGCTCTGACACGGCACAAGTGGCTGTGGACAAGGCCACCGCGTTGGCCAAGGCGTTTGACAGCCAGGTAACCGTGATTTACGTGATCGATCCGTATCCATTTACGGGTGTAGGCACCGATTTTGCGTACGGTCAAGCTGAGTATCTGAACGCGGCAACGGCCGAGGCCAACGAATCGGTCAAGCTGGCCAAACAATCGTTTGCAAATTCTGGTGTGCATGTAGATACCTCAGTGGTTGAGGCGCACACCGCTTGGCGCGGCATTGTCGAGGCTGGCAAGTCCTTGCAAGCCGACCTGATCGTGATGGGCTCACACGGCCGCAATGCCCTTGAAAAATTGGTGCTCGGCAGCGTGGCCCAGGCCGTGCTGTCGCACACCAAACTGCCGGTGCTGGTGGTGCGCGACGCCAAATAATTACCCGCACTGCCCCACATAACCACAGGCGGTGCAGAAGTCGCAGCCGTCCTTGTGGATCACGGTGGGGTTGCCACATTCGGGGCAGGTTTTGCCGGCCATGGTCTTGCTGGCCTCGCGGGCCTCTGGCGTGTCGAGCACACCCATGTCGCGCAGCGGATAACCTTCTTCATTCAAAATGCCCAGCATGGCGTAGCGGTGGATGATCAGGCGCGCAATGTAGGCCACGGTCGATGGCCAGGTTTGCTGGCGCTTTTCGCCGTTCGGCAAACCCGGCACAAAGGCCATGAAGTGACCCAAGGGTTCGGCGTAATTGAGCAATTTGCGCAGCTTCATGCCGATCCAGGCCGGGTCAATGACCCGCATGTCGAGCGACAGCAGGCGCGCCAGGCCGTCCATGGCTTTGGGGTAGTTGCCGCTGAAGCCTACCGCGCAGGGCCGTGTCACCATGTTGCCGTCGGGGCCGGCCAGATTGACCTCCTTGAGGGTCACGGTAAAGTCTTCGCTGGTCGCCGGATTGTTGACGTCGACAGCCCAGGCCAGGGTGCCTGATGGGCCCGTGATGGGCTCATTGCGGCTGAACATGGCATCGATAACCGGCGTGGAGATGGCGATGGTCTTGTTTGTTTTTTGTGCCGACTGGGCCGCGATTTGCTCACAGCGCCAGCGGATTACGGCCGCTGTGGCGGCTACCACGCCGGGGAACAGGCGTTTTTCACCATGGGGCGGGAACGGCATCTCGAACGAATGTTCTTCGCTGACCGTGGCGAGGGCATCGAGTTTGAGCTGTAACCAGGCGGGGTCGTTGGCGCGCAAGTCCATCGACAGGGTCTTGGCCAAAGCCCCCAGGCCACGCGGCTGCTCGGCACCATTGACCCACACTTCAAAAGGCTGTGGTGCGCCACCTTCCTGCAGTGAGAGCTCGCCAATGAACAGGGCAAAGTCGCCAAATGGGTGGTGCACCATGAAGGTCCAGGCCGGGTTGCCGCCCGGCAGGTCTGGTCGACCGGGCCAGCGCAGGCTTGAGAGCACCGGAGCCGGCAGGCGGTCCAGCAATAGGCGCTGGTTGGCACCGTCAATCTGCAAGGGTTTGGCGCCGCTGGGCGCGGTGGCCGAGGGTGTCACACTCAGCACCGAACCCAGCACCGAATTGGGGCGGTAGGTGGCCAGGCCCTTCAGGCCTGACTGCCAGGCCTGGGTATACAGACCCTGAAAATCGGCATAAGGGTAGTCGGCAGGCACATTGACGGTTTTGGAAATGGCCGTGTCAATGAAGGGCGCCACGGCTGCCACCATTTCTTCGTGGGCCTGGGCACTCATCTCCAGCGCTGTGACAAAGGCGTCGGTCAGGGGCGCATCGATACCGAACATGTGGCGGTACAGGCGCCAAGCGTGATCTTCTACCGCGTATTCCTTGAAACCGCCGTCTGGCATGCGTTTTTTGCGGTTGTAGGTCCAGCTGAAGGCGGGCTCGATGCCGTTGCTGGCATTGTCGGCAAAGGCCAGGCTGATGGTGCCGGTGGGCGCAATCGACAGCAGGTGTGAATTGCGCAGACCATGCTTGTGAATGCGTTTTTTCAAGTCGGCGGGCAAGCGCGACGCGAAGGTCTGGCCGCTCAGGTAGAGGTCGGCGTTGAACAGCGGAAACGCGCCGCGCTCTTGTGCCAGCTCGTTGGAAGCCTGGTAAGCGGTGTCACGCATCAGTTCGGAGATATGGCGCGCCATGTCGCGTGCGGCCTGTGTGTCGTAGCGCAAATTGAGCATTACCAGCGCATCACCGAGGCCGGTATAGCCCAGACCGACCCGACGCTTGGAAGCGGCTTCCTGCTGCTGTTGTGGCAGTGGCCAGACGGTGGCATCGAGTACGTTGTCGAGCATGCGCACGGCCACGCGGGCGATCTCGGCGAAAGCTTTGCGGTCAAAGCTGGCCGATTCGGTAAACGGTTCGCTGATAAAACGTGTCAGGTCGATCGAGCCCAGGCAGCAGCAGCCGTAAGGGGGCAACGGTTGCTCCGCGCAGGGATTGGTACTGGCAATGGTTTCGCAATACGACAGGTTGTTGTCGCGGTTCATCTGGTCCAAAAACAGCACGCCGGGTTCGGCGTGGTCGTAAGTGGAGCGCATGATCTGGTCCCACAGGGCGCGGGCCTTGAGCTTGCGATAGACCCAAACGCCCTTGTCTTGATCATGGTAGGCGCCAGCGTCTTTTTGCGCCACGCCCGGATCGGCCCTGTGTACCAGACAAAAGTCGCCGTTGGCTTGTACGGCGTTCATGAATTCGTCGGAAACACCGACCGAGATGTTGAAGTTTTTCAGGTCGCCCTGGTCCTTGGCATGGATGAACTCTTCAATGTCGGGGTGGTCGCAACGCAGCACGCCCATTTGGGCACCGCGCCGGGCGCCGGCAGACTCTACCGTTTCACAAGAACGGTCGAACACACGCATATAGCTTACCGGCCCGGACGCACTGCTTTGTGTGCTGCCGACCCAGGCACCACGCGGGCGGATGCGGGAAAAGTCGTAACCCACACCGCCGCCACGGCGCATGGTTTCAGCGGCTTCGGTCAGTGCCGTGTAAATGCCGGGGTGGCCGTCTTCGACGTGTGCAATCGAGTCGCCCACGGGTTGCACAAAGCAGTTGATCAGTGTGGCTGCCAGGTCGGTACCGGCGGCCGACTGGATGCGCCCAGCGGGCAAAAAGCCGGCTTCCAGCGTGGCCAGAAATTGGGCTTCCCATTGGGCTTGTTGTTCTGGCGCCTCGACTTTGGCCAGTGCGCGCGCCACGCGCTGATTCACGTCGGCAATGCTTTTCTCAGTGCCTTTGCTGTATTTCTCGATCAGTACTTCTTCGCTGATGGGCTGCGCTTGCAGTGTGGTCAAGGTGGGGGTGGGGGTGTGCTGTGACATGGAGTCCTTCCTGAAAATCGAGTCGCCATGGTAGTGGGCTGGACCCGTAGTTTCGTTGATTTGGCACAAAAATAGGAAATTAAAAAAAATAAAAAAACGCTATAGATAGCGAACTCATCTATCTTTGTATCTAAATGTAGTGTATCTGCAGGCTGATTCTAGTGAGAAATGTGAAGCGTTTGAAGGCTTCGAAGCCCAGAATTATTTTGCAATCATGCGCTGCAGTTGCGGCAGGCAGGAGCCGCAGTTGGTGCCGCATTTCAGACTGGCCTGCAATGAAGCCAGGCGTTGCCCTGGCGCCGCGCTACTGGTCGCCAGATGCTCGGCAATGGCGAGATCGGTCACGTTGAAGCAGGTACATACCTGTTGACCGCGCGACACCACCGGCACCGGCGGGGTGGCGCCAGGAATCAACAGTGCGCGGCCATAGGAATGGGCGGGCAGGGATTCCTTGAGCAAGGTGGTTATCCAGCTTTGGGCGCTGGTGTCGCCTGCCAGCATGAAACCCTCCAGCACGGTTTGGGTTTCGGTTTCGATCAGTCTTGCTACCCGGTGCTGGCCACGTTTATGGTCAGAGTAGCGTAGCGCATCCGGACCCTGGAGCTGCAATAGCCGTTCAATCTGTTCCAGTAGGTCATGCGCTGGTGCGTCATGGCGTGCGGCCCGAAACAGCACGCCGCTGCGGTCGTCCTGGCGGCTGTTGGCCGCGCTGGCAAAAGGGACGCAGGTGGCAAAGTCAAATTGCGCCATCAGGCTTTGCAGCGCCGTTCTGGCAGCGATCGCCTGCGAATCCGGCAGCCAGGCCATGGCGAGCAGATGCCACGGCATCTCGGCTTTGAGGATTTTGACGGCGGTGTGTTTGAACTCGGGCTGCCGGGCGTCAGGGCAAAAGACACCGCTGGTCAGCGCATTGACCCCCGCCAGACGTTCGCCCTGGGCACTTTGGCCGCTCAGGAATTCTTCGCCCCAGTGCATCGCCATGAAGGCCTGGTTCAAGCCGACCTCGCGGCTGGCCTGGGCCGGCACCAGCACCGAGCCACGTGCACTGGTGAGGTGAATCATGTCGCCGTCCTTGAGCTGGCGCTGCAGCATGTCCTGCGGGTGCAATTGCACGCAGGGCTCGCTGACATGGCCAAACAGACGACCCAGCGTGCCGGTGCGACTCATGCCGTGCCACTGGTCGCGCAGGCGGCCGGTCGTCAGAGAAAACGGGTAACGTGCGCTGCGCGGCTCAGCCACGGTCTGGTAGGCCACGCTAATGAATCGCGCCTTGCCGTCAGCGGTGGGGAAAACACCGTCTTCGTAAAGCCGCGCCCGGCCATGGGTTTGGCCCTCCGCCATGGGCCATTGTTGGGGCGACTGCTCCAGCAGGGTGTAGTTCATGCCGCTGATGTCGAGGTCGCGGCCACGCGTGGATTCGCGGTGCTCAAGCCAGATGGATTCCGGGTTGGTGTAGGGGAAAAGGGTACTCAAGGCCGCATTAGCCGGTTTTCGCTGCCGGTTCAGCAAGGATTCGAGGCGCTGGGCAAAGTCGGTGGCAATCTGCCAGTCGTGGCGCGACTCACCCGCGGGCGCTACGGCTGCACGCACCCGGCTGATGCGGCGTTCACTGTTGGTGACAGTGCCTTCTTTCTCACCCCAGGTGCTGGCCGGCAGCAGCAGATCGGCGTAGGCACAGGTGGCGGTGCCAGCATAGGCTTCCTGCACCACCACCAACTCGGCGCGTTCCAGTGCCCGGCGTACCAGGGTCTGGTTGGGCATGGATTGCGCCGGGTTGGTGCAGGCAATCCACAGAGCCTTGATCTCGCCATCGGCGGCGGCCTGGAACATCTCCACGGCCGTTTTTCCGGGGTGCTTCGGCACACTGGGCACGCCCCAGAGGGCGGCGATTTCAGCACGATCGACCTCCTTGCTCAGATCGCGGTGACCACCGAGTAGATTGGCCATGCCACCGACCTCGCGCCCACCCATGGCATTGGGCTGGCCGGTCAGGGAAAACGGTCCGGCACCTGGTTTGCCGATTTGCCCGGTGGCCAGGTGCAGGTTGATGAGCGAGGTGTTTTTGGCGGTGCCACTGCTGGACTGGTTCAAGCCCTGGCAGTACAGGCTCAGTGTGGGTGTGCGGACCTGGCCGTGGTCGGTTATGCCGGCGAACAGGCGTGTGGCTTGCAGCAGCGCCTCCGGGCTGATGCCGCAGGTGCGCGCCACCACTTCGGGCGTACAGTCGCGCACCCCTGTTTTGAGCGCCTCGAAGCCGCTGGTGTGGGCCGCCATGTACGCACCGTCGGTCCATCCCTCCCACAGCATCAGGTGCAACATGCCGTGGTGCAGCATGACGTCGGTGCCGGGCTGAATTTGCAGGAACAGGTCAGCCATGTCCGCGGTGTCGGTGCGCCGCGGGTCGACCACCACGATCTTCAGGGCTGGATTGGCGTGACGGGCGTCTTCGATGCGCCTGAACAGAATCGGGTGGGCATAGGCGGTGTTGCTGCCGGTGATGAATAGGGTGCTGGTGCGGTTGACGTCGTCATAACACGCGGGCGGTGCGTCCATGCCAAGGCTTTGCTTGTAGCCCGCCACCGCGCTGCTCATGCACAGCCGCGAATTGCTGTCGATGTTGTTGCTGCCGATCAGGCCCTTGGCGAGTTTGTTGAAGACGTAATAGTCCTCGGTCAGCAGTTGGCCCGAAATATAAAAGCCCACGGCATCGGGGCCGTGTTGTTGGATGATGCCGGCAAAACGGCTGGCCGCCAAATCGAGCGCGCTGAGCCAGTCGGTGCGTTGTGGCGGTGCGCCACGCTGGCTGCGCTGCATGGGGTAAAGCAGCCGTGCCTGGGCCGTGATGTCGGCGCTGGCCGTGAGGTGCAGGCTGGACCCCTTGGTGCACAGGCGTCCAAAGTTGGCCGGGTGGTCCGGGTCGCCACGCACGTCGGTGATCTGGTTGCCGCGCGATTCAATGATCACGCCACAACCCACCCCGCAATAAGGACAGGTGGACCGGGTTTCTGTCATGACTATCTTTGTGCGGTCGGTTTCAGGCACAGGCCGTGCGGTGTGTCGGGCCCGCCAACGGGCGCGTCAGCTCGGTGGCGTGGCTGGTCAGCTCGGAGGTCTTCAAAAACACCTGGCCCCCGGTGAGTTTGACCTCGAAGCGCGGCGTGCAGCCTTCATCGGGGGCGGCGGCCTGGCCGGTGCACAGGCCAATCGTCCAGTTGTGCAAGGGGCAGGCCACGCTGGTGCCAAACACGATGCCCTGGCTCAGCGGCCCGCCTTTGTGGGGGCAGCGGTCGAGCAGGGCAAACACCTCGTCCTTGTCATTGCGAAACACCGCCACGTCCAGGCCCTGGGGGCGCGACACGCGGCGCGAGCCCAGCACCGGGATCTCGTCAACACGGCAGATGGGGGTCCAATCATTCATCATTTTGTGTTTCCTTAAACGCTCAGGGCTTCAAACTGGCGGGTGTCGACGGCCGCCTTGTCAAATTCAAACCAGGGGTCGGGCTCGCCGTCGAGGGCAAATTGCAGGTTTTCCCACAGTGCCTTGCGGCCGGTGTGGTCTTCCACAATGCGTTTCTTGACGTAGTCCAGGCCGACACGGTTGACGTAATGCACCGTGCGTTCCAGGTACCAGCCCTCGGTGCGGTACAGCTCACAGAAAGCGCCGGTGTATTCCAGCACCTCGGCGGCCGTTTTGACCTTGACCAGAAAGTGCGCCACTTCGGTCTTGATGCCGCCGTTGCCCGCCACGTACATTTCCCAACCGCTGTCGACGCCAATGATGCCGACGTCCTTGATGCCGGCCTCGGCGCAGTTGCGCGGGCAGCCCGAGACGGCGAACTTGACCTTGTGCGGCGCGTACATGCGCCACATGGCACGTTCCAGGTCCTTGCCCATCTGGGTGCTGTCCTGCGTACCCATGCGGCACCACTCACTGCCAACACAGGTCTTGACGGTGCGCAACGCTTTGGCGTAGGCGTGACCGGACGGCATGCCGATGTCTTTCCAGACCGCCTGCAGGTCTTCCTTTTTCACCCCCAGCAGGTCAATGCGCTGGCCACCGGTGACCTTGACGGTCGGAATCTTGTATTTGTCGACCACATCGGCAATACGACGCAATTCGCTGGCCGTGGTCTCGCCACCCCACATGCGCGGGATCACGCTGTAGCTGCCGTCTTTCTGGATGTTGGCGTGAGAGCGCTCATTGATGAAGCGGCTTTGTGGGTCGTCCATGGCCAGTTTGGGCCAGGTGCTGATCAGGTAGTAGTTGATGGCCGGGCGGCATGAGGCGCAGCCGTTGGGTGTTTTCCATTCCAGAAAAGCAAACACATCGGAAATTTTGAGCAACTGGTTGGTTTTGATGGCATCGCGCACTGCCTGGTGACCGTGCTCGGTGCAAGCGCACATGGCCTTGGTTTTGGGTGTGGCCGAGTAGTCGCCGCCGGCGGTGAACATCAGCAACTGCTCGACCAGGCCGGTGCAGGAGCCACATGAGGCGCTGGCCTTGGTGTGTTTGCGTACTTCGTCCAGCGTGAACAAGCCCTTTTCCTTGATGACCTTGCAGATGGTGCCCTTGGTCACACCATTACAACCGCAGACCTCGTCGCTGTCTTTCATTGCGGCTGCCTTGTTGTGACCCTCGTGGCCGGCGTCACCGATGTTGGATTCGCCAAACATCAGCTTGTCGCGGATGTCGTGTACGTTGCGGCCATCACGCAGCAGCTTGAAGTACCAGCTGCCGTCGACGGTGTCGCCATACAGGCAGGCCCCCACCAGCTTGTCGTCTTTGAGCACCAGCTTCTTGTAGACCCCGCCCTTGGGGTCACTCATGATGATTTCTTCCGTGCCTTCGCCGCCGCCAAAGTTGCCCGCACTGAACAGGTCAATGCCGGTGACCTTGAGCTTGGTCGAAGTCAGCGATCCGACATACCGGCCAATGCCGAATAGCGCCAGGTGATTGGCAGCCACCTTGGCCTGCTCGAACAGCGGCGCCACCAGCCCGTAGGCGGTGCCGCGGTGGGCAGCGCATTCACCGACGCTGTAAATGCGGGCGTCGGTGGTGGTTTGCAGCGTGTCGTTGACCACGATGCCCTTGTCGCAGTGCAGTCGCATGTTTTGCGCCAGTTCCACATTGGGGCGTATGCCGACCGCCATCACCACCAGGTCGGCGGGAACCTGCGTGCCGTCCTTGAATTTGATGGCGGTAACCCGGCCATCCGGTCCGCCCACCAGTTCCTGGGTTTGTGCACCCATCAGAAAGCTCAGGCCCCGTTCTTCCAGTGATTTTTGCAGCAGCTTGCCTGCTACCACATCGAGTTGGCGCTCCATCAGTGTGGGCATCACATGCACCACGCTGACTGTCATGCCGCGGCGCATCAGGCCGTTGGCGGCTTCCAGGCCGAGCAGGCCACCACCAATCACCACTGCATGTTTATACCGGGTGGCGGCTTGGATCATGGCGTTGGTGTCGGCAATGTCGCGGTAGGCGATCACGCCTTGCAGGTCCTTGCCTGGGATCGGCAGCATGAAGGGGTTGGAACCAGTGCACAGCAGCAGGCGGTCGTAGTTGGTGCTGAGGGTCTCACCGGCGGCGTTCGCAGCATGCACCAGACGCTTGACGCGGTCCACTGAGGTGACACGCCAGCCCGCGTGCAGGGTGATGTGGTTGTCTGTGTACCATGACCAGTCGTTGAGCACGATCTCGTCGAGCGTTTGTTCACCGGCCAGCACCGGCGACAACAAAATGCGGTTGTAGTTGGGGTGCGGCTCGGCGCCAAAGACGGTGATGTCATACAGCTCAGGCGCGATTTTGAGCAGCTCTTCCAGCGTACGGACGCCAGCCATGCCGTTGCCGACCATCACGAGTTTCATTTTTGCTTTAGCTTCTACACGCATATCCATGATGTTTCCTTCATGAGTTGAAGACCGAGCAACTGCACCTTGCTTCGCCCAGTGGTGTTGGTCCGTCCCGCAAGGTTTCAGGCAGCTTTTTCCACATGCACCTGCCGGGTGTACAAAAAGTCGATCACGGCTTTGCGATGTTGCAGGTACTGCGGACTGTCGGCCAGTTGCACCCGGTTGCGCGGGCGTGGCAAGTCGACGCTGAGCACTTCGCCAATGGTGGCGGCCGGGCCGTTGGTCATCATCACGATCTTGTCACTCAGCAGTACGGCTTCATCTACATCGTGTGTCACCATCACCACTGTGCTGTGGGTGCGCGCCACAATTTCGAGCAGTTCGTCCTGTAGCTTGGCTCGGGTCAGGGCATCGAGGGCGCCAAAGGGTTCGTCCATCAGCAATACCTTGGGTTCCATCGCCAGGGCGCGGGCTATACCAACGCGCTGTTTCATGCCGCCCGAGATTTCACCGGGGCGTTTTTGCGCTGCCGGGGTCAAGCCCACCAGCGCCAGCGCAGCATCGGTGCGTGCCATGAGCTGGGCCTTGTTTTCGCTGGTGGCGCCGGTGGTTTTGTTGGCCGCGCCAAAAACCCGCTCGACACCGAGATAGACGTTTTCAAAGCAGGTGAGCCAGGGCAGCAGGGAATGGTTTTGAAACACCACGGCGCGGTCCGGGCCGGGGCCGGCAATTTCACGGTTATCACACAGCAGGTGGCCTTGTGTGGGTGTGGTCAGGCCGGCAATCAGGTTGAGCAGGGTGGACTTGCCACAACCCGAGTGGCCGATCAGGGCCACAAACTCGCCCTTGGCCACCGTCAAATGGATGTCCCGCAATGCGCAAAACGGCCCTTTTTTGGTCTTAAAAGTTTGTTCAACACCCACAATGTCGATGAACTTGCTGGTCTGGTTGGGGTTCATGATTTGACCTCCTCGAATGTGAATGCCGTAGCGATCTTGATCAGTGCGTACTCGAGGATCAGCCCGACAATGCCGATCACAAAAATGGCGATGATGATGTTTTTGACATTCAGGTTGTTCCACTCGTCCCAGACCCAGAAACCAATGCCGACACCACCGGTCAGCATCTCGGCTGCCACAATGACCAGCCAGGCGGTGCCAACCGCCAGTCGCACACCAGTCAACATGTAAGGCAGCACCGAGGGGAACAGGATCTTGGTGACGATCTTCCATTCGCTCAGGTTCAGCACCCGGGCCACGTTCATGTAGTCTTGCGGCACACGCTGTACACCCACTGCGGTGTTGATGATCATGGGCCAGATCGAGCAGATAAATATGGTCCAGATGGCAGCCGGGTCAGCCCCCTTGAACACCAGCAGGCCAATCGGCAGCCAGGCCAGGGGGGACACCGGGCGCAGCAGGCTGATCAGCGGGTTGAACATCCGGCTCAGAAACTCGAACCGGCCAATCGCAAACCCGGCCGGAATACCCACCGCAGCGGCCAGCCCAAAACCCAGCGCCACACGCTCCAGCGACATCAAAATGTTCCAGCCCAGACCCTGGTCGTTGGGGCCGTTGCGGTAAAACGGGTCGCTGAAAATCACCACCGCCTGCTCAAAGGTCGCCACCGGCGACGGGATGCTGCTGGCGGTGCTGATCGACACCAGCGCCCAGATGCCGATCAGCAGGCTAAACCCGAGCACCGGTGGCAACACGGCCAACCACAGGCCACGCCAGTCGTAAGGTGATTTTTGTGTGACGGCCTTTGCCGGTTCGACGTGAGGGGTGACGGATGGCATGGCCTTATGAGTGACGGCAGAGGCCACAGCTTCTGAGCCTGAGGCTGCCAGTGGTGCGTGAAAAACGGCGCTGACCATGGTGTGACTCCTGTGATGTGAAGGGTTAAACCTTGACCTTGAACCCGTCGGCGTATTTTTTCGGGTCTTTGCCGTCCCACACGACACCATCGATCAGCTTGCTGGTGCGCATCACGTCCTTCGGGATCGGCGTTTTGGATGCGGTGGCGGCCTGTTTGTAAATGTCGATCTGGTTGATCTGTTTGGCCACCGCCAGGTAGTCCGGGTGCTCCTTGAGCAAACCCCAGCGTTTGTGCTGGGTCAGGAACCACATGCCGTCCGACAGGTAGGGGAAGTTGACCGCACCGTCATTGAAAAACTTCATGTGGTTGGGGTCGTCCCAGGTTTTGCCCATGCCGTTCTGGTAACGCCCCAGAATGCGCTGGTTGATGGCGTCCACGCTGGTGTTCACATACGACTTGGCGGCAATGGTTTCGGCCATCTTGTTCTTGTTTTGCAGACCGGCGTCGATCCACTTGCCGGCTTCCAGAATGGCCGCTGTCACGGCGCGTGCGGTGTTGGGGTACTTCTTGACAAAGTCGGCGGTGGTGCCCAGCACCTTTTCGGGGTGGTCTTTCCAGATTTCTTGTGTGGTGGCAGCGGTAACCCCAATGCCGTCGATGATGGCGCGGTGGTTCCAGGGCTCGCCCACACAAAAACCGTCCATGTTGCCAACCCGCATGTTGGCCACCATTTGCGGTGGCGGCACGGTGATGACCTTGGCGTCTTTCATGGGGTTGATGCCATTGGCCGCCAGCCAGTAATACAGCCACATGGCATGGGTGCCGGTAGGAAAGGTCTGGGCAAAAGTGTATTCGCGCTTTTCCAGGCCCATCAACTTGGCCAGGCCGGCTCCGTCCACGGCGCCCTTGTCGGCCAGCTTCTTGCTCAAAGTGATAGCCTGGCCGTTGTGGTTCAGGTTCATCAGCACCGCCATGTCCTTTTTTGCGCCACCCACGCCCAGGTGTACGCCATAAATCAGGCCGTACAACACATGGGCAAAGTCCAGCTCACCATTGACCAGTTTGTCGCGCACGCCGGCCCAGCTGGATTCTTTGGTGGGAATGATCTTGACACCGTATTTTTTGTCCAGACCCAGTTCTGCCGCCATCACCACGCTGGCGCAGTCGGTGAGCGGGATAAAACCAATCTTGACCTCGGTTTTTTCGGGGGCATCGGAACCCGCGGCATAGACGGCGGCGCGTAATGCGGGGCTGATGCCAATGGCGCCAACGGCGGCCGTTTGCAGGACCGCACGTCGGCTCAGGCTGGGTTTCAAAAAATCAGTCATGGCAGTTTCCTTCAGGTGAGGGGTGGCAGAACAAAAAAAAGGCGTCCTCACAAGGCTCAACATGTGTGACACGTGTCGAGCCTGTGGGGACGCCTTTGTCCGGATCAGACCGGGCCCACCCGCCGTTGGGTGGCCCCGGTCAAACGACCATCGCTGGTCTTGTTTGGATATAAGCAATCTGTGTGCCAGGATAATTAATTCATGACAATGCTATTAACTGAGGAGTGTTATGTGTATATTTTGTAATGCTCTGGCGTGAAAAACAACGCTTTCCCTAGGCTTGCGAGGATCTGCACTGTATTTGTGCGGTGCACCAAATTAGCCCAGTAAATCGGCCACATCAAGCATCCGCTGTGCCACGTCAGCCAGCTTCAGGCCCTTGTCCATGGCGGTCTTGCGCATTTTTTTGAATGCTTCGTCTTCGCTCAGGTTCTGGCGCTGCATCAGCAGACCCTTGGCGCGGTCGATCAGCTTGCGGTCCTTGAGTTCGGCGCTCAGTTCGTCGCGCTCGCTTTGCGTGTTGGCCAGGGTTTGCAGGAGTGCCTGCTCGTGCTCGAAGCGCGCCAGCGCCACGTCCAGAATCGGGCGAATGCGCTCAGGCGAAAGGCCGGCAACGATGTAGGCCGACACACCTGCGGCCACGGCGTCCTTGACATGCCGGGTGTCATCGTCGTTGGTGAACATGACGATCGGGCGGCGCTCGTCGCGCGTGGCCATCACCACATGCTCCAGTGCGTCACGGGCATCACTCTCTGCGTCGACAATGATCAGGTCGGGTTGCAACTGGGCAATACGCTCGCTCAAAAAGACGTCGGCAGGCAGGCTGGCGATCAGGTTAAAACCGTTTTCAAGCAGCCCAATGCGCAGGCTGCGCGAACGATCAGCCTGGCGAACGGCTTGCTCGTCTTCCGGGTCAGCAATGTCCAGGTCGGGCGCAACAACAACAATTCGCAAACGTGGGTTCATGCGGTGCAGTGCAGCAAGATTTGAGCCAATAGCAGGTCTGGATGGCGCGTTGCGACCTATGCCGGACCAGTACATCGATGACAATGCCCATCTGTCGCCTTTATAAGCTCTTTGGCCCCCTTTTCACCCCATGTTGGACTGGCACATGACCGATTCAAACGCTCCCCTTTCCAACATCACCCTGGGTCAGGCTTTCTGGTATTGGCTCAAGCTTGGCTTTATCAGTTTTGGTGGTCCGGCCGGGCAAATTGCCATCATGCACCAGGACCTGGTGGAGCGCCGCCGTTGGATATCTGAAAAACGTTTCCTGCATGCACTGAACTATTGCATGCTTCTGCCCGGTCCCGAAGCCCAGCAACTGGCCATTTACATCGGTTGGTTGATGCATCGCAGTTGGGGCGGCATGGTGGCGGGTTGTTTGTTTATCTTGCCTTCGCTGGTCATTTTGATCGCGCTGTCCTGGGTCTATCTGGCCTTTGGCGACGTGCCCGCTGTGGCTGGTGTGCTTTACGGCATCAAGCCTGCAGTCACGGCCATTGTGGCGGCGGCGACTCACCGCATTGGCGCCAGGGTGCTGACAAACCCATGGTTGTGGGGCATTGCGATTGGCGCTTTTGTGGCCATCTTTGTGCTGCACCTGCCATTTCCGCTGATCGTGCTTGGGGCCGCCATGCTGGGCTATGTCGCTGGGCGTGTTGCGCCGGCGCAGTTTGCTGTGGGTGGCGACAACGCCAATGCGCTGCGGACTTTCGGCCCGGCCCTGATCGACGACACCACGCCGACACCTGCGCATGCGTTATTTACTTGGGCGCGCTTCACCCGTGTTTTGCTGACGGGCCTAGGCATCTGGCTGGCAGGCATGGGCAGCCTGAGCCTGGTCTGGGGCTGGGAGGCGGTGCTGACGCAGATGGCCTGGTTTTTTACCAAGGCGGCACTGTTGACATTTGGCGGTGCCTACGCGGTGTTGCCCTATGTCCACCAGGGGGCGGTAGAACACTACCAGTGGCTGACTGCACCCCAAATGATTGACGGCCTGGCGCTGGGCGAAACCACACCCGGACCGCTGATCATGGTGGTCTCGTTTGTTGGTTTTCTGGGGGGGTGGCGCAACGCGGTGATGGGTGCCGAAGAACTTTTCCTGTCGGGTGCCGTGGCCGCGACGGTGGTCACGGTTTTTACCTTTTTACCATCTTTCGTGTTTATTTTTCTCGGGGGCCCCTTTATTGAGTCGACCCATGGCAAGCTCGGGTTCACGGCGCCCATGACGGGCATTACAGCGGCTGTGGTGGGGGTCATTGCCAATCTTGCGCTGTTCTTTGTAACCCATGTGTTGTGGCCCGAGGGCCAGTCGGGCCGGTTTGAATGGGCCGCGTTGTGCATTGGCTTGGCCGCTGCCGTGGCTATTTTCCGGTTCAGGCTGGGTGTGATTCCGGTGCTTGCCGGTTGTGGCTTGTTGGGTCTGGCGTGGGCACTTGTTTGATCAATTTACGGCGAGCCGTAGCCTGCCAGTTTCTGCACATTCAGGATCCGGATTTCGCGCCGGTCGATGGTGATGAGCTGCTGTGCCTCAAGTTCATGCAGTACGCGTGAAAAATACTCGGGTGTGAGCGACAGGCGTGAGGCGATGGTCGCTTTACTGGCGGGAAGAGACACCGTGACGGTACTTTGGCCGTTGGCGGCGTCCATTTCGACATCACGCAGCAAGTAGCCAATCAGGCGCTGCATGCCATTGCGCAGCGCATACGCCTCTACATCCTGAATCAGGCCATGCAGCCGCCTTGAAACGCCCGCCAACATGTGCAAGGCAAAGTGGGGGTCTTGTTCAATTTCGCTGAACACACCGCGTTTGCTGACGTTGACCAGCACCGTTTCGGCAAGCGCTTGTGCACTCAGGATGTAGGGCTTGTTCAAGAACACCAGCGCCTCGGCAAAACTTTGCCCGGGGCTGATGATTTCAATGACTTTTTCCTGGCCAACAGGCGAAACCACAAATAACTTGACCTGTCCGGCGACCACCATATGAAAGGCCTCGCAGGCCTCGCCCAGGCTGAAAATCATCTCACCCTTGGTGTAACTTCTGATCTGACAGCTTTGTGCAATGCGCGCGAGCTCATTAGAAGACAAGCCACTGAACAACGGCGAACCTGCCAGATAGCGCGGCATATCAAAAAATTTGGGGTCCAGCGTCATGCTTATTCCAGTGTGATGGCGCTGCCCGAGGTGTCAAAGGCGATCATGTTGGCGAGCGCGCCAAGTTTGATGGACTCAACCATGCGGTCCAGCGTCTGTTCGATGTCGCTGCTGCTCGGCGGCGTGTTGATGGCACCCGACAGGGCGGCTACGAACACCACATGCCACTGGCTTTGAAACTGGCCAGACTCGAGTTTGAGCGTGGCAAAGCTCTGGATCTCTTCGGGGGTCTTGTCGGCGCACATGGCCGGCACCAGGGCGCCGCCGCCGCCGGATTCAAATTCCCGGCGTTGTTCCGGTGTGCAGTCGTCGGGTAATTCTGCGCAGGCAAAAACCATCAGCAGGCGTTGTGGTTGCGCCTGTTGGCGTGCTGCCTGCAACAAATCGTCAAAATTGGAAATGGTCATGGTGTGAGGTGGGTGTTGTAAGCTGAATCGATCTCGTTGAACATGGGCTCTGACAAATGCGCCACATACGGGCCGTGACCGCTGTGCGAGGCCACTGAAGCCGGAATAAATTGACCGCTATGAACGTCAAAGACATGGATTTCACCATCTTCAATGACATAGTGCCAGCCATGCAGCGTCATCTGGTCGGCTTCCACCTGGGTGCGCACCATGGGGTAACCCATGAGCCGCTCCAATTGCTGCACTACCGCGCGTTGCTCGGTGCGGCGTAATGCTTCGTCAGTGATCTGCACCGGCAACACTGCCTCACGCCCCAATTCCAGCCAGGCGATCAGGTTTTTGGCCTGTGGATTCACCTCTTCGTACAGCGCCCGAATACCGCCGCAGTGGCTGTGGCCACAGACCACAATGCGCGACACCTTCAAATTAAGCACAGCAAATTCAATGGCGGCTGAGGTGCCATGAAAACCGGCCGAGCCGTCATAAGGCGGCACAAAGGCACCGACGTTGCGTACCAGAAAAAGTTCGCCCGGGCCCATGCCTGTGAGCATGTAGGGCACCAGGCGTGAGTCCGAGCAACCAATGAAGAGAATGGTCGGGTGCTGACCCTCGGCAATCAGGGTCTGGAACTGCTCCTGCACACCCGGAAAGGTGTGGTCGTGAAAGCGCCGAATACGCGCCAGCAATTCATCAGGCACTGCAGCAAGGGTCATCTTTGACTGCCTATTGCACCAGTGGTGTGTCGGCGGCTTCCAGGTCCACACCCTGGACAATGGCCGCGCCAGCCACCAGGCTCAGGTACTGGCGCAGCGCGGTCACATAGGTCTGCTGCTTCAGCGTCATGCGCACAGCACCGTGCACCGACTCAAAGGGCTGGGCCAGGCCGGCCTCTCGCGCAAGAACTTCCACCACATGCAGGCCGAACCGGCTGTGCACCAGGCGCGGCAGCACACCTACTTCCGGGTGACCAAACAGCTCCTTGGCAAACTCGGGTGCACAGTCGGTTGTGGTCAACCAGCCCAGTTGGCCGCCGTTGGCGCCGCTGGGGCAGTTGGACAATGTGCTGGCGGCCTTGGAGAAGGCGTCGTTGGTATTGTTGTTGTCAAAGCAGCGCACATTGAGCAGCGTGCCTTCGGCCTGCTTGCGCAGGGCGTTCAGGTCTACCCCAGGCGTGACCGCGAACAAAATGTGGCGCACATGCACGCGTTCACCGGTGGTGTAGTGGCTTGCCTGGTTGGCCGCGTGGTGGCGGCGGCAGGCTTCCTCGGATGGCTCTGGCACCAGCAGTTCCTGCTCCAGCAGGGTTTCGATGGCTGTCGATGCCGCATCGCTGGCCATACCGTCGGTGCCGGGGTCGTCATTCGCGTCCAGCAAGCCTTTTTGAATGGCGGTTTGACGCAACAATTCGGCGTAAGCGCGCTGGCGTAATTCGTCTGCCGTCAAGGCATCGCCTGCGTTATGCAGCGCAACACCATTGATGCTCGCCACGGTGGCTTCGGTCGGGTGAGTTGTTTGCATGGCCGTCACCTTAAACACCGGCACCAGGGCGACGCGGCTGGTTTTGCCCGGCGGGCACATTCAGGCGCCGGGCCCGCACCACCTGGTAGGGGCGCGTCAGGTAAGTCACCGAAGCAAAACCGCTCCAGACGTGCACCAGACGGGTGAATGGGAAGATGAAGAAGATGGTCATGCCCAGGAACATGTGTGCCTTAAAGATGAAGCCCGCGTCTGCCAGCAGGGCAACCGCGCCGGGCTGGAAGGTCACGATGGCCTGTGCCCAGCCAGCCAGCTTCATCATCATGCTGCCGTCCAGGTGTTGACCTGACAGCGGCACGGTGGCCAGACCCAGCACCAGTTGCAGCCACAGCAGGAGCAGCAGCACGATGTCGCTGGTTTTGGAGTTGATGCGGATGCGTGGCTCGGTCAGGCGACGGTGCAACAGAATGGTGACGCCCACAAAACCGAGCAAGCCCGCAAAACCGCCGCTGACCATGGCCATGAGTTGTTTGTCGCCGGCACTGATGAAGTGCTCGTAGACAAAGTGCGGTGTCAGCATGCCTACTGTGTGACCAAAGAACAGGAATAACACACCAATGTGGAACAGGTTGCTGCCCCAGCGTAATTGCCCCATTTTCAGCATCTGCGACGAGTCGCTTTTCCAGGTGTACTGGTCGCGGTCGAAGCGGATCAGGCTGCCGAGCAGGAAGACGGCGAAGGCGATGTAGGGGTAGACGCCAAACAGAAGGTAATCAAGGGTGTTCATAGTGGGGCTCCAGCTGTTGCGGTCGCGCTTTGACGGGGGTTAGCCGCATCGGTTTTAACAAAATGAATGGGTTGGGGTTGATCCGGCTTGGTCTGCCCCTTGACGGAGCAACCATCAAACACCACCGGTTCTTCCCAACTGGTGTCGAGCGGCTCATCGGCCACGACCTTCACCGGATGCGCTTTTTCGCCGCTGAGTTCCAGCAGCGCCCCCAGCACACTGGCATAGGGGCTGTTGCGCAGTTGCAAGGCGTTGAAAATGGCATTGAAGATGTGCGCCATTTCGCCCAAAAAGGCGCGCGACTCCTTGGGGGGTTGGGTCGACACAAACTCAAGCACCACCGGCAGGTAGTCCGGCATTTCGTCGGGGCCGAGGAACAAGCCGGCTTTTTCGTAGGTTTGCGCCAGGTCGATCATGGCCGGGCCGCGGTCACGCGAGTCGCCATGTACATGTTCGAACAGGTGCAGCGAGGTGGCGCGGCCGCGGTCAAAGACCTCGACGTACTCGGCCTCGTTGTCAAGCGCGTTGCCGCGTGTCAAGCCGTTGATGAGTGCGTCAAGTTCTTCCAGGCGCGCCGAAGCGATGGCTTTCTCGGACAACAGCGCCTGGCGCATGTCGGCGAGGTCGCCGCGCAACTGCGCATCGGGGTAGGACAGCAGCCGCGCCAAAACGCGCAGACTCAGGGACGCTGGAACTGGGTTGGAAAACAGACTCATGATCAGACCTCCGCCTGGATAGGAATGGTGCGGCGCTTGGCTCCACCAAACAGGCTGGCTTCGCTGGCGCCATCCGAGCAGCCGTTGCCGAACGAGAAGCCGCAGCCACCGCGCACGTCAAAGGTGTTTTCGGCGTATTCGCGGTGTGTGCTGGGGATGACAAAGCGGTCTTCGTAATTGGCAATGGCCATCACCTGGTACATCTCCTCGACCTCCAGCGTGCTCATTTGCACTTGTTCCAGCGCCGCCATATTGGGTTTGCCGTCGACATGTTTGCCACGCTGGTAGGCGCGCATGGCGAGCATGCGCTCCAGCGCGCGCTCCACCGGGAAGGTATCACCCGCGGTCAGCAGATTGGCCAGGTACTTGACCGGAATGCGCAGTTGTTTGACATCGGGAATTTCACCGTTGATGCCAATGTTGCCCGCGTTGGCCGCCGCGCTGATGGGGGAGAGCGGTGGCACGTACCAGACCATCGGCAGCGTGCGGTACTCGGGGTGCAAGGGCAGGGCGACTTTCCATTCCACGGCCATCTTGTAGACCGGGCTGTTGCGGGCGGCGTCCATCCACTTGTCTGGAATACCGTCAATGCGGGCCTGCTCGATCACCTTCGGGTCGTTCGGGTCCAGGAAGATGTCAAGCTGGGCCTGGTACAGGTCGCGGTCATGTTCCACGCTCGCGGCCTCCTGGATGCGGTCGGCGTCGTACAGCAGCACGCCCAGGTAACGAATGCGCCCGACACAGGTTTCAGAGCACACCGTGGGTTGGCCGGCTTCGATGCGCGGGTAACAAAAGATGCACTTTTCGGCTTTGCCCGATTTCCAGTTGTAGTAGATTTTTTTGTAGGGGCAGCCACTGATGCACATGCGCCAGCCGCGGCATTTGTCCTGGTCGATCAGCACAATGCCGTCTTCCTCACGTTTGTAGATCGAGCCCGACGGGCACGATGCCACGCACGCCGGGTTCAGGCAGTGCTCACACAGGCGCGGCAGGTACATCATGAAGGTGTTTTCGAACTGACCGTAGATGTCCTTCTGGATGTCGTCGAAGTTCTTGTCCTTGCTGCGCTTGGAGAATTCGCCGCCCAAAATCTCTTCCCAGTTCGGACCCCAGACAATTTTTTCCATGCGCTGGCCGGTGATCAGGCTGCGCGGACGGGCCGTGGGTGCGGCCTTGGATTCGGGCGCCGATTGCAGGTGGGCGTAGTCAAAGGTGAAGGGCTCGTAGTAGTCGTCAATTTGCGGCAGGTTCGGGTTCGCGAAGATGCGCATGAGCAACTTCCACTTGGCGCCCTGGCGCGGCTCGATTTTGCCGTCGGCCTTGCGGATCCAGCCACCGTTCCATTTGTCCTGGTTTTCCCATTCCTTCGGGTAGCCGATGCCGGGTTTGGTCTCGACGTTGTTGAACCAGGCGTACTCCATGCCGGGGCGGCTGGTCCAGACGTTTTTGCAGGTGACTGAGCAAGTGTGGCAACCAATACATTTGTCCAGGTTGAGCACCATGCCGATTTGTGCGCGAATTTTCATTTCAAATCTCTCTTTCATTCACCAAAACAGTTGAACCCATCAACCATGAAATGACCCCGACAACGGCTAGCAGCGTGCGTTGGGTGTCCGACGTAGCGAAATAAAGGAGGAGGCTGCGGTCGCAGACCGAGCCGGGGGACATTCGCGGAGTTGGATACCCGACGTGCGCTGCGGGTAAGCCAGCCCCCATCCCTGCCTTCCCCCAGCGGGGGAAGGAGTAAGGCAGCGCGGTTCATGCTGCCGTCCCCTCGTCGTCCAGCCAGTCCACCTTGGCCATCTTGCGCACCACCACAAACTCATCGCGGTTGGTGCCGATGGTGCCGTAGTAGTTGAAGCCGTAGCTGAACTGGGCGTAGCCACCGATCATGTGGGTGGGCTTGAGCACAATCCGGGTGACCGAGTTGTGAATACCGCCGCGCACCCCGGTGATTTCCGAGCCGGGGGTGTTGATGATCTTCTCCTGCGAGTGGTACATCAGCGTCATGCCGGGGTTGACCCGCTGGCTGACCACGGCACGGGCGGCAATGGCACCGTTGATGTTAAAGACTTCGATCCAGTCGTTGTCCTCAATACCTGCGCTCTTGGCGTCGTCTTCGCTGAGCCAGACCACGCTGCCGCCGCGGTTGAGCGTGAGCATCATCAGGTTGTCACTGTAAGTGGAGTGAATACCCCACTTCTGGTGCGGTGTGATGAAGTTCAGCGCAATTTCCTTGTTGCCGTTGGGCTTGATGTTGTGAATGCCGGCGGTGGTTTTCAGGTCGACCGGCGGCCGGTAGCTGCTGAAGCCTTCGCCAAACGCCGTCATCCAGGGGTGGTCCATGTAGAACTGCTGACGACCGGTCAGGGTGCGCCATGGGATCATCTCGTGCACGTTGGTGTAACCGGCGTTGTACGACACCGTTTCACTCTCAATACCGCTCCAGGTGGGCGAGCTGATGATCTTGCGTGGCTGGGCCTGGATGTCGCGGAAGCGAATTTTTTCGTCTTCGCGGTACAGCGCCAGGTGGGTGTGGTCGATGCCGGTCTGTTTGCCCAGCGCCTTCCAGGCCTTCACGGCGACATGGCCGTTGGTTTCGGGGGCCAGTTGCAACACCACTTCGCAGGCATCGATGTCGGTCTCGATCTTGGGCATACCGCAGGTCACGCCGGCATCGGTGGTCAAGCCATTGAGCTGACCCAACTGGGTCACTTCAATCTTGGTATCCCAGTTGATCCCCTTGCCGCCATTGCCCACCTTGTTCATCAGTGGCCCCAAGGCGATAAAGCGCTTGTAAACGTTGGGGTAATCGCGCTCGACCACCACCATGTTGGGCGCCGTTTTGCCCGGAATCAGCTCAATCTCGCCACGCTTCCAGTCCTGCACGCCAAAGGGTTGTGCCAGCTCGGCGGGGGAGTCGTGCATCAGCGGTGACAGCACCATCTCGCGCTCGACGCCCAGATGGCCGACGCAAATCTCGCTGAATTTCTTGGCGAAACCCTTGTAGATGTCCCAGTCGCTGCGGGACTGCCAGGCCGGGTCTACCGCCGTGCTCAAGGGATGGATGAAGGGGTGCATGTCACTGGTGTTGAGGTCGTTCTTCTCGTACCAGGTGGCGGTGGGCAGCACGATGTCGGAGTACAGGCAGGTGGTGCTCATGCGGAAGTCCAGCGTGACCAGCAGGTCAAGCTTGCCCTCGGGCGCCTTGTCGTGCCACACCACCTCTTCAGGCTTGGCATCACCGGCGCCCAGGTCCTTGCCCTGCACGCCGTTGCTGGTACCGAGCAGGTGTTTGAGGAAGTACTCGTGGCCCTTGCCGCTGGAGCCCAGGATGTTGGAGCGCCAGACGAACATGTTGCGCGGCCAGTTGTCGGGGTGGTCCGGGTCTTCGCAGCTCATGGCCTGGCTGCCGTCCTTCAGGCCTTTGACCAGGTAGTCCTTGGGCTCCATGTTGGCTGCCACCGCGTCCCGAACCAGTTGCATCGGGTTGGTCTTGAGCTGGGGCGCCGAGGGCAACCAGCCCATGCGTTCAGCACGCACGTTGTAGTCGATCATGCTGCCGCCAAACTTGGACTTGTCGGCCAAGGGACTCAGCACTTCATCGACGCCCAGTTTTTCATAGCGCCACTGGTCGGTGTGGGCGTAGAAAAAGCTGGTGGAGTTCATCTGCCGGGGCGGACGGATCCAGTCCAGTGCAAAGGCCAGCGCCGTCCAGCCGGTTTGCGGGCGCAGTTTTTCCTGGCCTACATAGTGCGCCCAACCGCCACCCGACTGGCCGATACAGCCGCACATCATCAGCATGTTGATGACGCCGCGGTAGTTCATGTCAGCGTGGTACCAGTGGTTCATGGCTGCGCCGATGATCACCATGGACTTGCCATGGGTCTTGTCGGCGTTTTCGGCAAACTGGCGCGCCACGGTGATGAGCTGCTCACGCGGCGTGCCGGTGATGCGCTCTTGCCAGGCCGGTGTGTAAGGGGTGTCGTCGTTGAAGTCCTTTGCAGCCAGTTCACCGACTAAGCCGCGGGCCACGCCGTAGTTGGCCACCTGCAGGTCGAACACGGTGGCCACCAGGGCGTCGCGCTTGTCGCCCTCCTTGCCCAGCGAGATGCGCTGCACCGGCACGGTACGCACCAGCACGTTGTTGGCGGCAGCACCCGTGGCGTTGTTGGGGAAATTCTCGCTGACGATGCCGCCGAAGTAGGGGAAACCCACCTTGGCGGTCTCAATGCTGGCGTTTTCGCCTTCCATCACCGTGAGTTTCAGCTTGACATCGGTGCCGTGACGGGCTTCCTTGGCATGCAGGTTCCACTGGCCTTCGTCGGCTCGGCCGTCAGCACCCCAGCGGAAACCGATGGCACCGTTGGGCAGCACCACCTTGCCGTCTTCGTTGAGGGCGACAGTTTTCCACTCGGGGTTGTTGGCAGCACCGAGCTTGCCATTGAAGTCGGAGGCGCGTACATAACGGTCGGGCACCATCACCACCTCGCCGCTGGGCAGGGTCTGCTCTTTCAGCATCACCAGCATCGGCATGTCGGTGTAACGGCGCACGTAGTCGTCAAAATAAGCGCTGCACTGGCCCTTGTCGGGGAAGTAGAACTCTTTCAGGATGACATGGCCCATGGCCATGGCGACCGCAGCATCGGTGCCCTGCTTGGGTTTCATCCAGATGTCAGACAGCTTGGCGACTTCAGAGTAGTCGGGCGTGACGGCCACGGTCTTGGTGCCTTTGTAGCGCACCTCGGTGAAGAAGTGGGCGTCGGGTGTGCGTGTTTGCGGCACGTTGGAACCCCAGGCAATGATGAACGACGAGTTGTACCAGTCGGCTGATTCGGGCACGTCGGTTTGTTCACCCCAGACCTGTGGGCTGGCCGGTGGCAGGTCGCAGTACCAGTCGTAAAAACTCATGCAGACGCCGCCAATCAGGCTCAGGTAGCGGCTGCCGGCGGCATAACTCACCATCGACATGGCGGGAATCGGCGAAAAACCGATAACACGGTCCGGGCCGTGCTTCTTGATGGTGTAAATGTTGGCCGCTGTCACCATCTCGTTGACCTCGTCCCAACCCGAGCGCACAAAGCCGCCGAGGCCGCGCACGCTCTGGTAGTCATGGCGCTTGGCATCGTCCTGGGCAATCGAGGCCCAGGCATCCACCGGGTCCATCGACAGGCGGGCTTCACGCCAGAGTTTCAGCAGTCGGCCACGCACCAGCGGGTACTTGACGCGGTTGGCGCTGTACAAATACCAGCTGTAACTGGCACCGCGAGCGCAGCCACGCGGCTCGTGGTTGGGCATGTCCCAGCGCGTGCGCGGGTAGTCGGTTTGCTGGGTTTCCCAGGTCACGATGCCGCCCTTGACGTAAATCTTCCATGAGCAGGAGCCGGTGCAGTTCACGCCGTGTGTCGAGCGCACGATCTTGTCGTGGGCCCAGCGGGTACGGTAGGCGTCTTCCCAGGTGCGGTCTTCAGCTGTGGTGACGCCGTGCTCGCCAGCGAAGGCTTCTTTGGGTTGCGAGAAATAAGTGAGTCGATCAAGGAAGTGGCTCATGGGTTGCCTCTGTAAAAATTGATATGAAAACTTCGTGTTGTCACTGTGAGGAGGCATCGATTGCCGCGCTCGCAATGACAGTCAAACAGGTCACGGGTTTTTGATCTCCGACCCGCTACGCAAATAGAACCACCAGTTCAGCACCAGGCACACCGCGTAAAAGATCGCGAAGCCGTACATCGCGTACTGCGGCGTGCCGGCTTTGATTTGCGCGCCGATGACCACCGGCGCGATGAAGGCGCCGTAAGCCGCGATGGCCGAGGTCCAGCCCAGCACCGGGCCGGCCTGGGTGCGGTCGAAGATCACGCCGATGGTGCGGAAGGTGCTGCCGTTGCCGATGCCGCTGGCGAAGAACAGCACCATGAACAGGCCCAGGAACATCGGGAAGTACTGCTCGGGCGTGGCCGAGCCGTAGGCCTGCATCATCACGTAGCCCACCCACACCGAAGCCACCGCCATCACCACCGAGATCACCTGGGTGACGATCGAGCCGCCCAGCTTGTCGGAGATCCAGCCGCCCAACGGGCGCACCGCCGCACCGATGAAGGGGCCCATCCACGCGTAAGTCAGCGCCGACGGTGCGTTCGGGTTCTTCAGCGTGTGCTGCAGTACGCCGGCCGCGTCGGGCACATGCTGGTAGCCGAAGATCACCGTGATGGCGAGCGGCAGCGCCATCGAGAAGCCGATAAACGAACCGAAGGTGACGATGTACAGCGCGGTGAGCGACCAGGTGTGCTTGTTGCTGAAGATCGCGAACTGCTTCTTCACGCCTTCCTTCATCTCGCCGAAGGCGGCCAGCTTCATCATGCCCAGCGCCAGTATCACGTCCAGCGGGATCGCCACCCACATGCTCAGCAGGCCCAGGCCGGTGGGCTTGGGCAAGTAGAGGTAGAGCATGAAGATCGCCGGCACAAAAGCCAGCGTGTACAGGTAGGTGATCTTGGCGAAGGCCACCAGCGACGAGCCGGTGTTGGGCGACACCGTCTTCAGGTTGTTCATGCCGAACCAGCACAGGATGGACAGAGGCACCAGCGATACCACCCAGGCAAAACCGGCGTTCTGGATCCATGTAGGCGTTCCAGCGACGATCTTGCCGAAGATCCAGCCACTGTCCTTTACCAACTGGGTTGACACACCACCAAAATCACCAAACAGGCCGACGGTCATGACCAAAGGAATCACAATCTGCATCGTTGTGACACCAAAGTTGCCCAGACCGGCATTCAGGCCCAGACCTGTGCCCTGCAGCCGCTTGGGGAAAAAAGTGCTGATATTGGACATGGAACTGGCAAAATTGCCACCGCCAACGCCTGACCACAGTGCCATCAACTGAAATGTCCACAAGGGCCAATCGGGGTGCTGCAGCACGACCCCGGTGCCAATGGCAGGGGCCAGCAACATGGCGGTGGTCAAGAAAATGGTGTTGCGCCCTCCAGCCAGCCGAATCAGGAAAGATGCCGGAATGCGCATGGTGGCACCCGAAATGCCAGCGATGGCGGTCAGCGTGAACAACTCGGCCTGGGTAAACGGAAAACCCAGGTTGAGCATTTGCACCGTGATGATGCCCCACATGCCCCACACGGCAAAGCCACACAGCAGCGCCGGAACGGATATCCACAAATTGCGGTAAGCGATTTTTTTACCGGTGGTCTCCCAGAACTGGGTGTCTTCCGCTCGCCAATCGACAATGTCAGCGCCTGATGCTTTTGTATTGCTCATAGGTTCTTTCAGTTGGAAATAATTTGTGCGTGTAGCTCTGGTGGGCTCTTGTGGGCCAGGTATTCCTTGGCACGCACTTCGGTCCAGTACATCCAGATCAGCGACACCCAGACCACGCCGTACATCAGCATGAAGGCGCTGGAGCGGATGCCGGTCAGGTCCATCAGGGCGCCGAACATGATGGGCAGCAGAAAGCCGCCCATGCCGCCGGCCAGACCGACGATGCCGCTGATGGTGCCGATGTTGTCGGGATAGTCGTCACTGATGTACTTGAAGACGCTGGCCTTGCCAAAGGCCCAGGCAATACCCAGCGTGAACATCAACAGGGTGAACAGGTAGACGTTCAGGCCGACGTGAAAGGTTTTGGGACCGTCGACGGTGGCAATGGTGAAATCGGTTTGTGGGTAGCTCAGCAAAAACAGGCAGACCCAGCTCACCCACAGCACCCACCAGGTCATGGCATGGGCACCGTATTTGTCAGACAACCAGCCACCCACGGCGCGCAAGACACCGCCGGGCAGCGAGAAGCAGGCGGCCAGCAGGGCGGCGGTGCGGATGTCCAGGCCAAATTCGCCCACGTAGTACTGCACCATCCACAAGGACAGTGCCACGTAGCCGCCAAACACAATGCTGTAGTACTGGCAGTATTTGATGACCTTGGGGTCTTTCAGCGACTTGAGCTGGTCGCGAAACGTGACATGGCTGGGCACCAGGTGGGCCGGGTCACTGTGGCTGAAGAACCAGAACAAAATCACCGTGCCCAGCATGATGGCGGCGTACACCTGGGGCACCATGGTCCAGCCAAACCCAACCACCAGGGCCGGTGCCAGAAACTTGTTGACCGCAGCGCCTGAGTTGCCTGCACCGTAAATGCCCATGGCGAAACCCTGCTGGTTTTTCGGGAACCAGCGTGCAACGTAAGGCGTGCCAACCGAGAAAGAACCGCCTGCGAGACCAACGAAAAGACCAATGGCCAGGTACTGCCAGAACTCGGTGGCATACGACATCAGCCAAATGGCCGGTACGGTCGACGCCATCAGCAAGGTCATCACAATGCGGCCACCAAACCTGTCGGTCCAGATGCCCAGCGGGACCCGGATCAGTGACCCCGTCAGTACCGGCGTGGCCATCAGCAAACCAAACTGGGTCGAATTAAGGTCAAGCGTTTTCTTGATCGGAATGCCGATCACCGCAAACATCATCCACACCATGAAACATACGGTGAAGGCGAAGGTGCTGACGATCAGCACGGAGAGGGCTTGCCCTTTCTTGGTCATATCAAAAACTCCTTTTTGTATGGCAAGACTGTAGGTTTGGTGGCGCTTTTGCGGTATCCCTCTGTGGAACGTGTGTCAGCAGAATTTGGAACTAGGGGCCAATTGAAGGGACTAGTTCTGAAGAACTAGTGGCAGGATTTTGGCGCTATTTTTTGCTTGAAACCTAATTGATGCATTTACAATGAATCTTTAAATTTACTTGGAGACAAACCATGAGTTCCTGTGCAACCGGTCACGTGACCCCTGAGGCCATTTACGCATTTGATGCCCGCAGTGTGGCCAAACGCTTTCGTCACGCTGCAATTTTTGGCGCGCTGGAGGCGCTGCAAGCTGGCGAAACCATGCGCTTTTGCAATGACCACGACCCGATTCCCTTGCTGCATCAACTCAGCGCCCGTTATGGCGATGCGGTGTCCATTGCCTATGTGCAGCGTGAGCCGGGTGCCATCGTGATTGACTTCGCCCGAATTTGACCGGGCATCAGCCTCTTTTCAACCCTTATTTTTGGAGATTCACACGATGAACCAAGTCAAAGCCAGTGGCTTTACCAAGCAGATGGCCCGCAACATGTTTTATGGCGGGTCGGTCTTTTTTATCTTTGTTTTTGCGGCACTGATATTTGACAGCGAACGCAAGATCCCGTTCCGCTCCAACGCCGAAGCCATCACGCCGGCCGTCATCAACGGTAAGAAACTCTGGGAAACGCGCAACTGCATTGGCTGCCACACCCTGCTGGGTGAAGGCGCCTACTTTGCCCCCGAACTGGGCAACGTCTACAAACGTCGCGGTCCGGACTTCATCAAGGCCTGGATCGCTGCGCAACCGACGCATATTCCTGGGCGCCGCCAGATGCCGCAGTTCAACTTTACCGAAGAGCAGCTCAATGACCTGGTGGAGTTTTTGCGTTGGACCAACAACGTGAACACCGAAAACTGGCCACCGAACATCGAAGGCTGATCAGAGAAATCAGTCTGAACTGAAAAGGAAAACAATATGCAAGCGATCACACTCAAATACAAATCCCAGGGGATAGCGAAGTACTACTTCATTGCCGCCCTGGTCCTCTTTACCGCCCAAATCATCTTCGGCATCACACTCGGGCTGCAATACGTGATGGGCGATCTGGCCTTTCCGTACATTCCCTTCAATCAGGCGCGTATGGTGCACACCAACTTGCTGATCGTCTGGCTGCTGTTTGGTTTCATGGGCTCGGCCTATTACCTGGTGCCTGAAGAAGCCGAAACCGAGCTTTACAGTCCGAAACTTGCCATGGTGCTGTTCTGGGTGTTTCTGGCAGCCGGCGCGCTCACCATCGTAGGCTACCTGGCGGTGCCCTACGCCAAGCTGGCCGAACTCACCGGCAATGAGCTGCTGGCGACCATGGGGCGCGAGTTTCTGGAGCAACCGCTACCCACCAAAGTTGGCATTGTGGTGGTCTGTCTGGCCTTTTTGTTCAACATCAGCATGACCGTGCTCAAAGGCCGTAAAACCAGCATTTCGCTGGTGCTGCTGATGGGCCTGTGGGGTTTGGCGCTGATGTTCCTGTTCAGCTTTGTCAACCCCGACAACCTGGTGCGCGACAAGATGTACTGGTGGTTTGTGGTTCACCTGTGGGTGGAAGGCACCTGGGAACTGATTCTGGGCGCCTTGCTGGCCTTTGTGCTGATCAAAACCACGGGTGTGGACCGTGAAGTGATCGACAAATGGTTGTACGTGATCATCGCCATGGCCTTGATCACCGGCATTTTGGGTACCGGCCACCACTTTTTCTTCATTGGTATGCCGGGCTACTGGCTGTGGGTGGGCAGTATCTTCTCTGCCATGGAACCGATTCCGTTCTTCATGATGACAGTGTTTGCTTTCAACATGGTGCAACGCCGCCGCCGTGACCATCCCAACCAGGCTGCGCTGTTGTGGGCTGTGGGCTGCTCGGTGGTGGGCTTTTTGGGCGCCGGCCTGTGGGGTTTCATGCACACCTTGAGCCCGATCAACTACTACACCCACGGCACACAAATCACCGCCGCCCATGGTCACCTGGCTTTTTACGGCGCTTACGTGATGGTGGTGCTTGCCATGATCAGCTACGCCATGCCCACCCTGCGCGGGCGTGAGGCCAACAGCCGACGTGCGCAGAGTTTCGAGATGTGGTCGTTCTGGATCATGACCATCAGCATGGGCTTGATGGTGCTGGCCTTGACGGGCGCGGGCATCCTGCAAGTCTGGTTGCAGCGCATGCCCACCGAAGGTGCCATGTCCTTCATGGAAACCCAGGACCAGTTGCGCTTTTTCTACTGGCTGCGTGTGGTGGGTGGTGTCGGCTTCCTAATCGGCTTGATCACCTACCTGTACAGCTTTTTTGCAGCCCCGGGTGCGAATGAAGACGAGGTGCAGGTGCCCAACGGCATGATGTACCGCCGGGTCAAGGCTGCCTGAGTTTCAGAGCATGTCCCTCCTTCCTTTTTACGCCGAGCAGGCAGGTGAATGTACCTTGTTTGAACATGCCTGGCGCAAGCAATTGCCACTGCTCATCAAGGGTCCGACCGGGTGCGGCAAAACCCGCTTTGTCGAGCACATGGCGGCGCGCCTCAAGCGGCCATTGGTCACGGTGTCATGCCACGATGACCTGAGTGCGGCCGACCTGGTGGGGCGCTTTCTGATTGGCAACGGCAGCACGCAGTGGTCCGACGGACCCCTGGCCCGGGCCGTGCGCCTGGGGGCGATCTGTTACCTTGACGAGGTGGTGGAGGCGCGCAAGGACACCACGGTGGTGCTGCACCCGCTGGCCGACGACCGGCGCATTTTGCCGATTGAGCGCACCGGCGAAGAGCTGGCGGCGCCGCCAGAGTTCATGCTGGTGATTTCGTACAACCCCGGTTATCAGAATCTGCTCAAGGGCTTGAAACCCAGCACCCGGCAGCGCTTTGTCAGCCTGAGCATGAACTATCCCAGCCCAAAGGTCGAGGAGGGCATTGTGCAAAACGAGGCCGGTATTTCCGAGACACAGGCCAAACAGCTGGTGCAGTTGGCCAAGGCCTTGCGCTCGCTCACAGAGCATGACCTGGAAGAAACCGCCAGCACCCGCTTGCTGGTGTCTGCGGGAAGGCTGATCGCGTCCGGACTCCCGTTGCAAATCGCCTGTCAGGCCGCCATCATTGATGCGCTGACCGATGACATTGCCACGGCGCAGGCCCTGGCTGAAGTGGTGCGTGCACTGTTTGGCGATGCCGCCTGACGCGTTTCAGACCATCCCATGAAGCAGTCAAAGCCCGGCAAACTCGCCCCTGCACGCTTGCAGCAGTGGCGGTTGGCGACACAACTTGGTTTTTTTACGCTGTTTGTGCTGGCTCCGGCGCTGAACCTGTTGCGCTTTGACTTGACCGACACCCAGCTCTGGTTTTTGGGGCAGCGCTGGTCGTTAGGCATTGACGCCTTGACCAACGGGCAAATCAGCGCGACCGATGCCGCACTGCAACTGGTTTGGCGTGCCTTTGTGCCCGGCTTGCTGGTGGTGACCGTGTTTCTGGGTGTGGCCTACCGTTATGGTCGCCTTTATTGCGGCTGGTTATGCCCCCATTTTTCGATGGTGGAGATGCTCAACAAGCTGCTGCACCGTGCCTGCGGCAAATTGAGTATCTGGGACAAAAGCCCCACCCCCAGACCGGGCGCTACCCCCCATGCAGGCTGGTGGCCGCTGTTTGCCTTGAGTTGTGCCCTGATGGGCTTTATTTGGGCCATCACGCTGCTCACTTATTTGCTTCCGCCTGCGGTGATTTGGGGTGGTTTGACAGAAGGCACGTTGACGCCCAATCAAACCCGATTTTTGCTGATTGCCAGCACGGTCTTTACGCTGGAATTTGCGTTTGCCCGCCACTTGTTTTGCCGCTTTGGCTGCGCTGTGGGTTTATTCCAGAGCCTGGCCTGGATGGCCAACCCCAAAGGCATGGTGGTGGCTTTTACCCGTGAGCGTGCGCGCGAGTGCAAAACCTGCGACACCCCGCGCGGTTCCGCTTGTGACAATGCCTGTCCCATGCGCCTGAACCCGCGCAACATCAAGCGCATGATGTTTTCCTGTGTGCAATGCGGCCAATGCTTGACCGCATGTGATGCCACCCAGCAAGCGCAGCAGCGCACACCTACGCTGGAATGGCAGGTGGGTGTGGAAGCCTTGCGTGAAACCTTGCGCCAACGCCAGCGCGAGCAAAAGGAGCGTCACTGATGGAAGAACGGGTCGGCCGCTGGTGGCACCAGGCCATCACCAAAGTGACCCGCCTGGATCACCCGGGGGCGGCGGTGCAACTGCAGGACATGCAAAAGTGCATTGCTATTTTCTTCCGCACCGCCGGTGGCCCCGCCGCGCTGCGTTTAACACCTGCCTCCATGCAGGCAGTCGGCGGCCAGCGACACTGGTTGCAAAAGCTGGCGGGTAGCGGCCAACGTGCCGACACGGCCCAGCTGGAGCCGGATGTGCTTGCACTCCCCGCCACACTCGCCGTGTTTGACACTGTGCAACTGAACCGTGACCTGTACCTCTGGCTGGCCATGTTGTCGGCGTGTTTTGTTCATCGCGGTGACTGGATCACAGACAACCTGATGGCGAGCCAAAAGGTGCTGGCGCAGTTTCCCGGCTTTGCCGCAAGATACCAGGCGCTGTTGCAGGCCCACCTGGCACAACGCCCGAATGTGGACCGGCTTGGCGGGGAAAAGGCACAGGCCGAGGCTGCTGTTCAGTCGGCTTTTCGCGCCACGGTGGTGTCCGCTCCAAAACATCATGAAACAAATCACGCAAGCAGGCTCTGGAGGGACTTTTGTAGGGCGGACTTCAGTCCGCCATGGTCGATTGAAGTCGACCCTACAGGGGATCAAGTCTACGGTCAGTATCAACCTCAGGATGTGGCCGCCGTGTGGCTATGGCTGAGCGCCACGGCCAGCCCAGCAACCGATCGTCCACCCGGTCAGAAAGGCGCCGAGGCCAACCAGCAAGCCGCCGCGCTCAAGGACAAGCAGCGCCGCCGCACCCAGGCCACCTCGCACGAACAAAGCCGCAACGCCATGGTGTTGCCGTTTCGTGCCGAAGCCCTTATGTCGTGGAGCGAAATGGTGCCCGTCAACCGCAGTACCGACGACGAGGAAGACGGCAACGCCCTGAACGCCGCCAACGACATGGACAAGCTGTCGGTTGCCCCCGATGGGCAAACCTTGGCCTCGCGGGTCAAATTCGACTTGGATTTGCCCAGCAGCAGCGCCGACGATACACCCGTCGGCCCCGGCATGACCCTGCCGGAGTGGGACTATCGACGTGCCATACTGCAGCCAGGGCATTGCCTGGTGCAGGTGATGCAGGCGCAACATTGCGCGCCATTCACACCCTCAGTGGCCCTGCGCCTGACCGCCAGGCGACTGCGCCGCCGCCTGGAAACCCTGCGCGACGCCCCACGCGCCGTGTATGGCCAGGACAGCGGCGATGAGATTGACCTGGACGCCTGGGTGCGTTTTCATGCTGACCAACTGGACGCTGCCACCCCGTGCAGCGACACGCCGCCGATCTACACGCGCCGGGCCCGGCTGGACCGCAGCCTGGCGACACTGTTGATGGCCGATCTGTCCTTGTCCACCGATGCCTACGCTACGGAACAAGCGCGGGTCATCGATGTGATCCGCGACGCGTTATTTGTGTTTGGTGAAGCGCTGCACGCCGCCGGTGATCCGTTCGCCATCTGGGGTTTCAGCTCGGTGCGCCGCCAGCATGTGCGTATGCAGCACCTCAAAACCTTTGATGAGTCCTGGAACGATGCCAGCCGTGCTCGCGTTGGTGCCGTCAAACCCGGTTATTACACCCGCATGGGCGCAGCCATTCGCCACGCCACCTTGCAATTGGCCAACCGCCCCGAGCGCAAGCGCCTGCTGATGCTGCTCACCGACGGCAAACCCAACGACCTGGACGTCTACGAAGGCCGCTACGGTCTGGAAGACACGCGCCAGGCGGTGCGTGAGGCGCACGTTGCCGGGTTGATCCCGTTTTGCGTCACCATTGATGAGAAAGCACACGATTACCTGCCCATGCTATTTGGCCAGAACGGCTACGCCATGGTGCACCAACCGCAAGACCTGGTCGGGCAACTCACGCAAGCCTGGGTCACCCTGTCACGTCGGTGAGGACAGGCGATATTGATGGTAAAAATTCAGGAGTGTTGATATGACTTTTGTCGTGACCGAATCGTGCATTCGCTGCAAATACACCGACTGTGTTGATGTCTGCCCGGTAGATGCTTTCCACGAAGGCGCCAATTTTTTGGTGATTGATCCTGACGATTGCATTGATTGCGCCGTGTGTGTACCGGAGTGCCCGGTCAATGCCATTTATGCGGAGGAAGACGTGCCTGCCAACCAGCAGGATTTCATCGCACTCAACGCAGAGCTGGCGCCCAAATGGAAGACCATCACACGATCCAAGGCAGCGCTGCCTGATGCCGATGAATGGGCCAAGATTGAGCACAAGCGTGCGGAACTCAAACGTTGATCGTCGCATTTGCCATGGCACCGAACCTGTGACGTCCCGTTGGCGCTTGCGCCATTTGCTGCTGGCACCGCATCGCCTGGCGTTTTTTATGGGTGCCATGATGCTGGGCGCGTCCGCGCTCTGGTGGGCGGGTCTGTTGCTGGCGCGTGCTTTGCAGTGGCCGTTGAGTCCCGTCGTTCCCGCCGCCTTGATCCACGCGCTGCTGATGAGCCTGGCCTACATGCCGCTATTTTTTTGCGGATTTTTGTACACCGCTGGGCCCAAATGGCTCAAACTGCCCGCGGTCAGTGCACGCAGCCTGCTGCCCGCACTGGCCACCCTGATGACCGGTTGGGCGGTGGCATGGATCGGGCTGCATTGGCAATTGCATATGGCAGCTCTGGGGATGGGGCTGGTGGCGCTGGGTTGGACTGCACTGAGCCTGCGGTTCACGCACATGGTTTGGTGCAGCCGGGTCAGCGACAAGACACACACGAGGCTGGTCAGTGCCGCTTGCCTGATGGGCGCGGGGGTGATGTTTGCGCTGGCCGTGTCATTGGCGCTCAATTCAATGCCGCTGTTGCGCACGGGCGTCCAAATGGGCATCTGGTGGCTTCTGGCACCGGTATTCGCGGTGGTGTCGCACCGCATGATGCCATTTTTCAGCGCCAGTTTGATTCAATCCCTCGATGCCTGGTGGCCCAACTGGGTGCTGGCGGTCATGCTTGGCACGCTGCTGTTTGAAGGGCTGGTCAGCGTGGCCGACCTGTGGTGGTGGCCCCAGCCGCCAGCGCTGCGCTGGCTGCAGGTTTTGATTGAGGCCTCACTGGCGCTGCTGATGCTGGGTTTGGCGTTGCGCTGGGGCTTCATTCAAAGCCTGAAAATTCGCCTGTTGGCCATGTTGCACGGTGGCTTTGTGTGGCTCGGCGTGGCGCTGGCGCTCAACGCCGTTTCGCATGGCTTGATGGCCGCCAGCGACGATGCTGCGTCGCTGGGTCTGGCGCCCTTGCATGCCATGGCCATGGGCTATCTGGGCTGCACCATGTTTGCCATGGTCACGCGGATCAGCAGTGGCCACGGCGGCCGCAAGGAGTCCGCTGACAACTTGGTCTGGTCGCTTTACTGGGTGTTGCAGGCTGCCGTGGTCTTGCGGGTCAGCGCCGCCATGGCTGAAGCCTTATCGCAGGCCTTGACACTGGCCGCTGTTGCCGCGTGGTGTGTGGTCATGCTGGGCTGGGCAGTGCGTTATGGCGACTGGTTTGGCACCCCCCGGCCGGATGGTCGCGATGGCTAAGGCGACCATGCTCGAGCGCCCCCATTTGGCAGGCGATCTGGCGGTCTGGCTCATCATCCTGGCGGAATTGCTGGCGTTTGGCATTCTTTTTCTGTCGTATGCGTTTGCCCGCACGTTTGACGTGGCGCTGTTCAACGCGTCACAGCGTACGCTTGACTTGAATTCTGGTGCCATCAACACGGCCTTGTTGATCACCGGCAGCTGGTGTGTGGTGCGCGCGGTGCAGGCCGTTAAGCAGGACGCCTCAGCACCAGGTGCGCACTGGCTGCTGGCGGCCATGGTTTTTTTAACGATACTGCTGGTCAAGACCCGTGCCGGGCGCTACGGCCAGCACAAGCACCATGCCCTGGAGACCGGCGCTGCTTTTTGGTACATGGTGGATTTGCTTTGGATTGTGCTGTTCCCACTGATTTATGTGATGCGCTGAGGCCCAAGTTTGTATGTTTAAATTTTCAAGCAATACCCTCTGGCTGCTGTTGCTGACCGCTACCGGTTTGACCTATGGGTTGGGTGAGTCGGGTGAGCTGGGTCGGGCCAGCATGGCGCCGGTGTTCCTGATTTTTGGCTTTGCGTTGTTCAAGGGCGTTGGCGTCATTCTCGACTTCATGGACTTGCGCCACGCCCCTGCGCTTTGGCGCAATTTGCTGATTGGTTGGTTGGGTTTTGTGGTTGGGATGATTTTGCTGGTTTATTGGATCGGTCAGCGATACTGACCTGATTCTTTCCTCTCGCGCTGGGAGAGGGGTCGGGTGAGGGCGGGTGTTTTGCAAGCATTGCCAGCGATCTTAAGTTCTGGGGCCGGGTCTCGCCCCGGCGGGCGACTCACTTTTCTTTGCTTCGCCAAAGAAAAGTAAGCAAAAGAAAAGCGACCCTACTGTCTGCGTCCCTTCGCTACGCTACGGGCAACCTGCGCTGGGCGAGTTTTGCGGGGGAGCCGCTCGAACTCGCTGCGCTCAGACAATCGCGTCTCCTGATCCCGCAAAACCCACCCAGCGCAGGCGCATACAGAAGGGGGGCGCAGCCGAACAGCCGAACATCCAACAGCCAACAGCCAACAGCCAACAGCCAACCTCCCCCGGCTTGTTTCTCTGGGTTTAACCGTCCTTGCCATCCGGCCGTGCACTGACCAGCCAGGGCGTGTATTGCCACAGGTAGATCAGGAACGCAGCGCTCCAGACTGCAGCTGACGCCACCAAGCTACTGACGTAGAGCGACGGGGTCAGCAAGGGCAACAGCACCCGCAGCAGCGCCGCCAGCATGATCAGCACATAGACCGCAATCTCTGGCGCATCTGCGGTTAAAGGTCGGCCCGTATGGCCCCGCGCGGTGCGTGTCATCATGCCAAGGATCAAGCCACCGGTGGCGCCGACGCCCAGTGCATGCACCCCGAGTGATGGGGTGACCAGACCCAGTTGCGCCAGAGCCAGCAAGCCCAAGCCCAGTGCCAGCCAAAGATGGGCAGCGTGCAAAATCCACAAAATGGGGCGACCGAGGGTGGCCAGCGGGTGCCAGCGCCATTGGCGAACCAGGTTGAGCGCAAAGGCCAGGGCCAAGGCAACGCTGGCCAGCCCACTGTGCCATTCCGTCACCCAAAGGACCATGCCAACGACGGTAGCCGCCAGTGCAAGCCGGTCCAGCCAGGGCAGGGTGACAATTTTGAGGTTCGGCAGGGCGCTGGCGGTGAAGAAAGGCACCACGCGTCCGGCCATCACGCATTCAATGATGACCACAAAACCTAAAGCGGCATACAAACTGCGCGTCGGATTCAGGTCGATGACACCAGTGGCCGACAAATGGAAAGTCAAATTCACCGCCGTCAGCAACAACAAAATCAGCGCCAGCGGCACATTGCGCCAATTGCGCGAGCGGATCAACAAGCGCAAAAAAATGAGTCCCACAATAGGCAACAGAGCCAGGTCCAACACCGCAAACACCGCGTAGGGCGCCATCAGCGAGGCCACGCGGGCGCTCAGCCAAAGCAGGAACAACGCCCCCAAAGCCGGTCCACGCGGGGTTTGCAAACCGGTCCAGCTTTTGCCTGCGGTCATCAGAAAACCCACGATGACCGCAATGGCAAAACCAAACAGCATTTCATGGGCGTGCCAGAGTAAGGGCGGCGGTGTGGGTTGCCATTGGATAGAGCCAAGAAAGACCGCCACCCAGAATGGCACGATCAAGGCCGCCAGCAGGGCGGCCCCAAGATAGAACGGGCGAAAAGCCAGCCGCAGCCAGGGCATGCCATGGGGTGCGGGCGGCGCAGGGGTTTGGTTTCCAATAGGAAGGGTCATGTTGCTTGTCTCGTGGGGTTGTCTGCCGGGATGCAGGGGACTGTGGTCGTGCTGCTGGGTGCGAGTTGCTGTTCGCCCCAGGCCAGCCAGTCGTCACCAAACAATTCGGACGGATGGGGCGAGCGCTCGTTGGCGCAGGCCATGGCCGTGATGGCACAAAACTGGTCACAACCCCAGCAAATACGCTCCGGGTTGGCGGGGTGGATCGGGAATTTCTTCGCCATGTCAAAACCTGGTTGATGCGTTCTGAGGTGCTAACGCGGGATGACAAAAGTGGATTTTTCTTCCACGGCAACCGCCTTGCCTTGCGCTGCGGCTTCCACCCTGAAGCGGATCGGGCTGGCTTTGCTACGGTAGGCTTGAGCCGTGTCCGCAGCCAGGGTCAGCCTGATGGTGAGTGACCCGATGCCGGTGGCAGGCACACGGAGCACCGGGTTGGTGGCCAGCGTCAAGCCCGGCAGGCCCTGCACACTGGCGGTATAGGTTTGCGTCTGTTCGGTGCTATTCATGACTTTGACGCGGTAGATGTTTTCGATGTCGCCATTGCCCAATTCGCGTGCCATGGTGCCGCGGTCTTTGATGATGTCGACAGCAAAACCCTTGCGGGTGGACAAACCGCCCACAAAGATCGCCACGACCCCCAGAAACAACACGCCGTAAAGCCACACGCGCGGACGCCAGACCCGTTTCACCATTTGTTTGGGCGTCAATTTGTCTGCCATGCCTTTGCCTGACGAGTAACGGATCAAGCCGGTGGGGTAGTTCATTTTGACCATCACTTCGTCGCAGACATCGATACAGGCGGCACAGGCTATACATTCATTTTGCAACCCGTTGCGGATGTCGATGCCGGTCGGACACACCTGTACACACAGCGTGCAGTCAATGCAGTCGCCCAGGCCCAGCGCCTTGGGGTCGGCCGCCCGTGCGCGTGAGCCCCGGGACTCACCCCGCGCACTGTCGTACGCAATGACCATCGAGTCCATGTCCGTCAGGGCGCTTTGAATACGGGCATAGGGACACATCTGTTTGCAGATTTGTTCGCGCAAGTAACCTGCGTTGCCGTAGGTGGCCAAGCCGTAGAACAAGACCCAAAACCATTCCCAGGGCGAAAACGACAGCGTCAGAAGTTCATGCACCAGGTCAAGAATGGGCGTGAAATAGCCAACAAAAGTAAAACCGGTGAACAAACCCAGGCCAATCCACAGGGCTTGCTTGGTGCTTTTGCGGACTATTTTTTCAGCGCGCCAGGGCGCGTTGTCCAGACGCATCCGGGCCAGGCGATCACCTTCGGTGATACGTTCCAGCCACAAAAAAATCTCGGTATAGACGGTTTGTGGGCAGGCGTAGCCACACCAGAGTCGGCCCGCCACTGCGGTAAAGAAAAAAAGCGTCAGCGCTGCCAGAACCAGCAAAACTGCCAGATAGATCAGGTCTTGCGGGTGTAACACCAGACCAAAAATAAAGAACCGGCTGCCGGCCAAATCAAACAAAACCGCCTGGCGGTCGTTCCACTGGAGCCAGGGGATGCCGTAAAAAACAAGTTGTGTGACCCAGACCATGACCCAGCGCAAGCGGGTAAAGAGCCCGCCGACGCTGCGCGGATAAATTTTGCCCTGTTCGTCGCTCAACAAAAAGACGCTGTCAACCGCTGTCTCAATTGGGACGGGCTGGATCGGAATGATCTTTTGAGTGAGCGGTTTTTTCATCACTTTGGCGTTGCGCGGACCGGTTGTGGTGTCGGCCTACGTGCCATCTCTTAAAGAAGAATTTAATATGAACATTATTTTATCCTGATAATAGGCACATTGAATGCATCTTTGATTTAACCTGGTTTGACCTATGCGCCTCACCCAATGGACCGACTACACCTTGCGCGTACTGATGTACTGTGCTGCCAGCAAGGATCGCTCTGAGCCGGTGACGATCACCGAAATTGCCGAGAGTCACGGCATTTCGCGCAGTCACCTGACCAAAATCGTGCAGCAACTCGCTGCCCGTGGCTGGCTGGAAACCACCCGTGGCCGCGGTGGTGGCATGCGTTTGGCGCTGCCTGCCAAAGACCTTTGCCTGGGGACCATCGTGCGCGCCACCGAGACAGATTTTGCCGTGGTCGAGTGTTTTGAGGCCAGTCTTAACCAGTGTCGTATGAATCCAAACTGCAGACTCAAAGGGGTGTTGAATCAAGCAACGCAGAGCTTCCTGGCGGTTTTGGATGGTGTCACGCTGGCAGATCTGGTGGCGCCGATGAGCAGCGTGGTTGATCCCGAAAAAACACAGCATTTGCAATGGATACCCGGACTGCCGGGTGAATCTGTTTAAGTTCAACTCGTAGCTGGCTTACAGCAAACCTTGCTCAGTCGCCATCACGGCCGCGTGAACCCGTGAGCTCACGCCCAATTTACGCAACACATGCTGCACATGGATCTTGACGGTGGCTTCCACAATGCCGTGGTCGCGCGCAATTTCCTTGTTGCTGGCACCGCGCGCGATGCCGCGCAGGATGTCGAGTTCACGCGGTGACAGGCTGGCCATGGCCAGCTCGGTGGGTGTGCTGGCTTTTGCAGTGGGGGACGGGCTGAAGGCCGGGGTGGCCGGTTCCGGCTTGACGTTCGTGTTTTTGTAGGCAGCAATCAACTTGCCCATCATTTCGGGCGCAATGATGCTGTCGCCCTGAAACGCGCGGTGTACGGCAGCGGTCAGCGCATCACCTTCCATGGTTTTCAGCAGGTAGCCGCTGGCGCCACCCCTCAGGGCAGCAGCCAGATCGTTCTCGTCTTCGCTCACGGTCAACATCAAAATGCAGGCGTCAGGCGCCGCCTCAAGCAGCGAGGGCAACGCATCGACGCCGTTGACGCCGGGCAAATGGTTGTCCAGCAGGATCACATCGGGCTGCAGTTCCTGGGCTTTGCGCAGCGCCTGTCCGGCATCTGCAGCGTCACCGACCACCATCAAGCCAGGATCGCGGGCCAGCAGGGCGGTCAGGCCGCGGCGAAACAGGGTGTGGTCGTCCACCACCAAAATACGGATGGGCGCGTTGTCAAGCGAGGTTATTGGCATGTTCAGACGGTGTTGGCAGTGCGGTTGGCGGGTAGGCTGTCGATGCGGGCCGCGTTGCTGGTGCTCGGGTGGGACGGGGGTGTCAGGGTCAAAATGACCGCACTACCCCGCAAGGGCGTCGACAGCACCTTGATGTGCGCACCAATGCGCTGCGCGCGCTCGGTCATGATGCGCAAACCCACATGGGTTTCATCAAATTGGTCCGTGTCGGGGTTAAAGCCAATGCCGTCATCGCGCACTTCAAAGCGCCAGGTGGGTTGTTGCTGAACATCCAGCCAGGCTTGCGACGCATGGGCGTGCTTGCGGATGTTGGACAGCGCCTCTTGAACAATGTGCAGCACCTGTATCTGCACATCCGGGGCCAGTGGCAGGCCCTGACCCTGCATCGTCAAGGCGCTTTTGATGCCGCTTTGATGCTCGAATTTTTGTAGCGTGGTGGCCAGCGCGGGTTCAATGTCTTCGGTGTTGGTGCGGGTTCTGAAGTGCAGCAGCAGTTCGCGCACGTCGCTGTAACTCTCTCGCACACCAGCGTCGATTTCTTCCAGAATTTTTGCTATTTCGCTTTCGTTGCAGTTCTTGACGGCGTCGCGCATCAACTGCACCTGGATTTTCAGGAACGCCAGCGACTGTGCGATCGAGTCATGCAGCTCGCGCGCCAGTAGGTGGCGCTCTTGTGATACGGCTGCTTCTTTTTCCAGCGCGTTCAAACGCAGGTTCTCCATGCCGCTGGCCAAGTGACTGCAGAGGGCCTCCAGCAGCGAGCGCTCGGCAGGCGTCGGATTGATGCGGGCGTGGTAAAACAAATCGACTTCACCCATCAGGTGCTGGTGCAGTCGTACCGGCAGGGTGATGACGGTTTCGAACCCGGCCTTGAGGCAATGCTTGAGCGGCGCGCTGGATTCATCCCGGATCGGAATGATGCGAAAGTCTGAATCCGCTGAGGCTGAACCGCAGTAGCAATCGCCGGTGTAAATGCACTGCTCCTCATCGATCATGTCCGCGGGCAGGCCGTGGGCGGCCAGCATCAGGTGGCGCTGCCCGCCTTGGTTGGACCAGCGCAGCGCGACCCCGTCGGCATGGGAAATCTTGGCCAGGCTTTTGGTGAAGTCCTGCGCCAAAGCATCCAGCGAAGTGGCTTTGGACACCAGGTCTGTGACTTCGTACAGGCTCTCGAGCCGGTCTGACTTTTCTTTGAGCAAGACGGTCTTTTCAGCCACTTTGGCTTCCAGGTTCCGGTACATGGACTGCAAATGCTCTGCCATGCCGTTAAAACCGTCGGCCAGAGTGCCCAGTTCATCGCTGGAGACACGCTCCACCCGGGCATCAAAATTTCCTTTTTGGATTTTTTCAATGGCTTGTTTCAGCTGTCCCACCGGCTCCAGCACAAAAAGGTAGCCGGTGTAGAGCAAGACGGTGGCCCCCACCACCACCGAAGCCAGCATGCTCATTTGCAGCAGATGCAGCAACGCGGTCCATTGGGCAATATGCACCTCGATGCTGTTGACGAAGTCATCGATGTGGGACGCAAATGCCACGGTGTCGGCGCGCAGTTCGTCATAGGTCGCTGGCTTGGCCAAAATCCAGCGCGCCTGATAGGCAGCCCAGTTGCTCTCCACCACGGCAAAGCGCTGGTTGGTGTCAGTATCCCATGGCACAAACAGCGGGCGATCAGGATCGCCATGCCTGAGGATGGCCAGGCTACGGTCGAATTCAGTGATTTGTTCGGGCAACTGACTGGTTTCCCGAGTGCCAATGGACAGCGACATGCGGTAGGACTGCATACGCATGCGTCCGGCCTCGTTGACCGCCGCGGCGCCGCCGTCCAGTTGCCAGGAGACCCACAGCGTGGCGACGGTGGCCATGAAGACCAGTAGCAAAAAAGGTGCCCCCACCATCAGCAGTTTGGCACCCAGGCTCCAGTGGCGTTGGATGGTCATGACTCAGTCGCCCATGCCGTCCAGCGGGGTTTGCATCAGCCAGAGCCCCAGCGTCAAGCCTGGCGCTCAAAAATGGCAGCAATACCCTGGCCACCACCAATACACATGGTCACCAGCGCATAACGGCCGCCAATACGCTCAAGCTCATACAAAGCCTTCACGGTGATCAACGCACCCGTAGCGCCAATCGGATGGCCCAGCGAAATACCGGAACCGTTGGGGTTGACCTTGGCCGGATCCAGGCCGAGGTCGCGGCTGACGGCGCAGGCTTGGGCTGCAAAGGCTTCGTTGGCTTCAATCACGTCGAGGTCCTGGATGGTCAAGCCGGCCTTTTTCAAGGCCATTTGGGTGGCAGGAACCGGCCCGATACCCATGTATTTGGGGTCAACGCCAGCGTGTGCGTAAGCCACCAGCCGGGCCAGTGGTTTCAGGCCACGGGCTTTGGCAGTGCCCGCTTCCATCAGCACCACGGCTGCGGCTGCGTCGTTGATGCCGGAGGCGTTGCCGGCGGTCACGGTGCCGTTTTCCTTGAGAAAGGCGGGCTTGAGTTTGGCCAGGTCGGCCAGTGTGCAGTTGGGGCGGTAATGCTCGTCGGTGTCAAACACCACATCACCTTTGCGGCTTTTCAGCGTCACCGGCATGATCTGGCTCTTGAAATAGCCGCCTTCGATGGCGCGCTGAGCCCGGTTGTGGCTTTCAACGGCCAGCGCGTCCTGGTCTTCGCGGCTGATACCCCATTTGGCAGCAATGTTCTCAGCCGTAATGCCCATGTGGACGTTGTGGAAGGGGTCGTGCAAGGCGCTTACCACCATGTCGACCATCTTGGTGTCGCCCATGCGGGCACCCCAGCGCATGTTCAGGCTGGCGTAGGGCGCGCGGCTCATGGCCTCGGCACCGCCGCCAATGGCAATGTCGCAATCACCCAGCAAAATGCTTTGGCCGGCCGACACAATGGCCTGCAGGCCCGAGCCGCACAGGCGGTTGACGTTGAAGGCCGGCACGCCCTCGGCGCAACCGCCGTTGATGGCGGCCACACGCGACAAATACATGTCTTTGGGTTCGGTGTTGACCACATGGCCAAACACCACATGGCCGACTTCGTCACCCTTGACCTGAGCGCGCGCCAGGACGTCACGCACAAGCTGGCCGGCCAGTTCGGTCGGGGCCAGGTCTTTCAGGCTACCACCATAGGTACCGATGGCGGAACGGGCACCACTCACAATCACTACTTCACGGGTCATCAAAGGTCTCCTCGGGTTAATAAATAATTACGACAGTATCTTAGCCTTGATTGCTGACATAAAACCGACGTTGGCAGGGAGTCTCGTCGCGGTAGGGCTCACGTGTGGTCGCGCACATCGGCGATCACCTGCTGGCCGAAGTCGGGCCGGGCCAACCAGGCTAAAACACGCTTGGCGGCGTCGCTGGCAGCGCTGAGTTGTCCTGCCGACTTGAGCTGAGCAAATCCGGCCTGATCGGGAAAACTGGCGGCATTGGCGCTGCGCAGCTGCAGCTGCATGTCGGTGTCGATCACCCCTGGCGCCAGCGAGCAGACCCTGGCACCTTGGGGCAGGCGGGCTTCGTCCAGCGCCAGGCAGCGGGTGAAATGGTCCAGGCCAGCCTTGGCTGCGCAGTAAGCTGCCTGTGAGGCCATGGGTCGACGCCCCAGGCCGGACGAAATATTGAGCACTTTGCGTGGCACCGTCCAGCCTTGGGTCGCATGCAGGAAGACGGCTGTGAGCAGCATCGGGGTTTCCAGGTTGATCCGCATGGCGGCAGCGAATTCTGCGGGTTCGGATGCGCTCACGGGTGTAATCGTCGGGATCACCCCGGCGTTGTTGATCAGGGTCACACTTTTGATTTGCGCTGGGTCCAGCAAGTCCAGCCAGGTCTTGAGGCGACGCGCGGCGTGCTCAGACTGTGACAAATCCAGGGCCCATTGTTCCAGGATGCCATGGTTCTGCTCGGCGACCGAAACCAGGGAAGATTCCGGGTGACGCGAAATGCACAGCACATGATTTTCCTTCGCCAGCAATTGTTCGGCCATGGCCCGACCCATGCCACGGGAGGCCCCTGTGAGGATAAATAAATGTCTTTGCATGTTTTGTCGGCCTAATTGATGGAAGTCAAATTTTCTATGATCCAGGTGACTATCATGAACTTCAACCAAAGTGGTTGTATGACTAGGAGAAAAAAATGCAAGTTCAAATTCACACCGATCATCATATTGAAGGCACCGAGGCCATGAGCAAATGGGTCAGCAGCGCCGTGCAGGATGCACTGGCCCGGTTCAGCGGTCAGATTTCCCGGGTTGAAGTCCACTTGAGCGATGAAAACGGGGGCAAAAAAACCAGCCCCGAAAACAAACAGTGTATGTTGGAGGCCCGACTGGAAGGGCATCAACCGATGGCCGTCAAACACCATGCTGCCAACCTGAACCAGGCCCTCGACGGCGCTGCCGAGAAGCTGGTACGCCTGATTGAGAACACGATGGGCCGCACCGCACGGGCCTGAAATTTAAAACGGCGGATCGCTTAAAAATACCATGGCTTGCCGACTGACGGGGTGTGTCAGTTCAAGCCGGGTGGCGTGAAGCAGCAGGCGCCCAGCCTTGGCATGGCTGGTCGGCGAACCGTACAAAGTGTCGCCCAAAATAGGGTGCTGCAGGGCTTGCAGGTGCACGCGCAACTGGTGTGATCGTCCTGTGACGGGTTCGAGCTCAAGCCGTGTTGTTACCTCGGTCGGGTTGTGTTTCAGCACGCGCCAGCGGGTGCAGCTGGGTTTGCCTTGTGGGTCGATGATGCGCCTGGGCCGATTCGGCCAATCCAGTAGTATCGGCAAATCAATCACACCCCAGTCTGCCCCGGGTGACGCCAGCAAACCGTCCGTTACCGCTACATAGCGTTTGTGCACCTCGCGGTTGGCAAAAGCATCGTTCAAAGTGCGTTGGGCGCTAGCACCAAGCGCCATCACCAGCAGACCCGATGTGGCCATGTCCAGCCGGTGCACCACGCGTGCATCGACATGGTGCTGTTGCACCCGGCTGCTCAAACAGTCCTGTTTGTCTTCGCCCTTGCCGGGCACACTCAACAAGCCGGCGGGTTTGTCCAGCACCAGCAAAGTTTCGTCGGCATAAACGACGCTGAATTCAGGCAAGGGTGCGCCGATAGCTTGGCTTAACGCGGCGCGTTCTTGAGTTTGCCGCGCACCGGCACCACGGTGGTAACGGTGGGGCGCACCGCGTCAGCCGATACGGGCTTGGGCGGTGAGGTGTCCTTTTTGGGTTTCTTGACCATTTTGTTGTTGCCCTGCTGACCTTTTGCCATGGTGTGCTCCTGAGTGGGGGTGCTTGCGCGTTGAAATAAGAAATATGACTTTGTATTATCGGCTGGCTTGGTGCTCGCGTAGCCGACTGACATCGGACTCTGTGACAGGTGTTGCCTGGTTGCCCCAGGCTTGTCGGATGTAGCTCAGCACCAGTGCGATGTCGCTGTCACCGAGCGTGAGCATGAACGGCGGCATGCCATAGGGCTTGGGCCTGGCCAGGGTTACGGGTGCAAAGCCGCCGTGTAACGTGGTCTGAATCAAATTGCTGGCATCTGCCAAAAACACTGCCCGGTTGCCCGCCAGGGCTGGGTAAGCGCCTGTTATGCCCTGACCTTGGTGGCCATGGCAATCTGCACAGTGACTGGTGTACAGGCTGGCGGCTCGGGTCATCGCGGCCGGCGCCATGGCCCGGGCTGCAGGCAGGCGGTCTGCTGGGACTTCGGACTGGCTTGGGTCCTGCGTTTGTGTTAACGATTGCAGGTAGAGCCCTATTGCCTGGAGGTCAGCCTCGTTCAGGTGCTGGGTGCTGCCTTGCACCACTTGCGCCATGGGGCCGCTGGCTGTGGCTTGGGAGGAGTGGCCGGTCTTGAGCAATTGCAGGGTGTCATTCAAGCGCAGTGCATCAGTGCCGGCGGCGCTTCTGCTCAACAGCGATGGGGCCAGCCAGCCTTGCATGGGAATCAGCCCGCCGCGCAAGGCCAGTTTTGTTTGTGCAGCCCCAAATTGGTTGCGTGGGGTATGGCATTCACCACAGTGGCTCAGCACGTTGACCAAATAGGCACCGCGGTTCCAGGCGGCCGACCGAGCGGCGTCAGCTTGGAAATCTTGCGGGCTGAAAAAGAGGGTGCGCCAGGCAAAAAGAGCGACTTGGGTGCCATAAGGCCAGCGCATGTCATGGCCACGATGGGGCTGATTTTCGGGCGGAAGGCTTTGCAGGAAGGCAAACAGGGCGTCTGCATCGGCCCGGCGCATGGCGGTGTAGCTGGTGTAGGGAAAGGCCGGGCTCAACAAACGCCCATCCCTGGATTTGCCGTGGTGTAGGGCTTGCCAGAAATCATCAAGGGTCCATTGGCCCAGCCCCGTGGCTTTGTCGGGCGTCAGGTTGGTGGAATAGGCGGTGCCAAATGGGGTGGTGATCGCACGTTGTCCGGTGTAGGGCTTGCCGCCTGGCGTGGTATGGCAATGTTCACAATTGCCGACGCGGGCCAGATACGCTCCTTGCGCCACTTGGGCTGACTGCGTCGTCACGGTTTTTTCTGCCGACGGCTGGGGAACGTCGGCGCTGCCGCAGCGCAGTTCTTTGGTCCCTGCCTTCATTGTGGGCAGGGCTGCCAGTGGCTGGCTGTTGGCGGGTACCGGCTGCGCAGCCAGCCAGTGGGTGGCTGCGACCACGTCCTGGCTGCTCAGGCGCTTGGCAATGTGGCTCATGCAATCGGGCGCCTGGGCGCGGCGCTGGCCGGTGCGCCAGCCACCCAGTTGGGCATTCAGGTAGTCACGCGGTAAACCCAGCAGTCCCGGGACATGGGGTTCAGCCCCGGTCAGCGCCTCGCCGTGGCATTGCTGACAGGGCGGCAGATCACGTGCTGGATCACCCTCGGTCACCAGTGTGCGCCCACGTGCCATGAGTTCTGGCGTTGCCCTGGACGCAATCGGCGGCGGGTAGGGCAGCTTCAGACCGGAAAAATACTGCGCCATGGCCATCAGATAGGGCTTGTCAAGGGGCGCTAGCAAGCCAGCCATCAAGGCATAGTGGCGCCGCCCGTCACGGATGTTGAGCAACTGGTTGTACAGGTAGCCCGCTGGTTTTCCTGCCAGCCGGGGGTAATATCCGTCCGGCCCGGCGCGCCCCTGCACGCCGTGGCAGCCGGTGCAGGCCTGCATGCGTTGGGCCATGTTGTCTTCAAAAGGAGCCGCCACACTGTTGAAGCTGGTGGCAGCGACCAAAAGGAGTAGTTTCTGGAGAGTTTTCATCATCGAAAAAATTTGACGTGCTCAAGCCGGTTTGATCGCGTTGAGCTTGCGGTACAAGGAGCGTTCACTGATGCCCAGTTGGGCCGCCAGTTCAGCGCGGCTGCCGGTATGCTGCTCGGCCATGTGCTGGAGTGCTGCCTGCGCGACTGATTTCAGGGAACCCGGTGATGCTACCGTGACCGGTACCAGGGTACTGAGTCCCCGACGGCCGGAAAGTAATGCTTGTGTCACATGGCTGGCCTCCAGCGTGTTGCCATCACACAGCAGGGCTGAGCGCTCCAGCAGATTACGCAACTCGCGCACATTGCCGGGGTAGTTTTGGGCCTGGAGCGCCGTCAGGGCACCGTCGCTGACCGCCAGTTTGCGTTGTGGCGCCACCCTGGAAAGCAGGGCACTGGTCAGCAGGGAGATATCGTCACGCCGCTCGCGCAAGGCGGGCAGGTAGATCGGGAAAGTGCTCAGGCGGTAGTACAGGTCTTCGCGAAAGCGCCCCTGCGCCACCATCTGGTCCAGATCCCGGTGCGTGGCCGATACCACCCGGATGTCAGCATGGCGCTGCTCGGTACTGCCCACGCGCCGGTAGGTCCCGGTTTCTAGCAGACGCAGTAGCTTCACCTGCATGGTGAGCGGGATGTCGCCGACTTCGTCCAGAAACAAGGTGCCACCGCTGGCCGCTTCCACCAGGCCGCCGCGTGCGCTGTTGGCACCGGTGAAAGCACCGCGCTCGTGACCAAACAGTTCAGATTCAAACAGGTTTTCCGGCAGGCTGGCGCAGTCCACCGGCACCAGCGCTTTGCTGGCACGGTTGCTGGCCTCGTGCACCGCTCGGGCCACCAGTTCCTTGCCGGTGCCCGATTCGCCCAACAGCAGCACCGTGGCTTGCGACGGCGCCACCCGTGCCACCAGACCGAGCATGGTTAAGAAAGCCGGACTGCGTCCAATCAAGCCCTGGGCTGCGGGCTGTCCCTGCGCCACCCGCAACGACTCCATTTTTTCCACATAAAAGGCTTGCTGGCCATTGGCGTCAAGCAGCGGTGCGAGTTCGATGTTGACGTATTCCTCGCCCTTCGGGGTGTGGTGTAGGTGCAGCACCCGTTCGCGCTGGCCCGATTCGCGCGAGCGCGCCAGTGGGCAGGATTCACCTGCCTGATCACAGGGCACACTGAAGCGGTGTGAGACCTCAAAACAGGTGCGGCCCACCACGCTGTGTTGCGGACTGAACTGGCGCCGGTAGGCCGCATTGGCGGCCAGGATGCGGTACTGGGTGTCAAATAAGATATGGGGCTCGGGCAGGCCTTCCACAAATGACATGAGTTCGGGCAGCGGTTTCATGGCGAAGCCTTTTTAAATGACGTTGACATCAACTGTATGCCAACACACGGACGGCACTGCCATATTTGACATATAAAGAGTTGAAATGCCCCAACATCGTTCTTGAATAATTCACATAAGCCTTTGAAATCAAATGGGTTTTTATATTTTTGCTGATTGGCATGAATATTGATAACACGCCGTATGTCCCGCTGCACTTGTTCTTGTCATGAACCGCGCTGACCAACGCTTGGTGAAACGTCTGGCCTGGGTGCTGGTCATCAAGCTGGTGCTGCTGTACGGGCTGTGGTGGGGTTTTGTGCGGGACCAACGGGTCACGGTGGATGCCGCAGGCATGGCCGCACAAGCGCTGGTTCCTGGTTTTGAAACTGTCAAGGGAGAAAACAAGTGATTTCTGAACAATTGGTTGACTTGTCGCGGCTGCAATTTGCGGCGACGGCGATGTACCACTTCCTGTTTGTGCCGCTCACGATCGGCATGGTTTGGCTGCTGGTGATCATGGAGAGTGTCTATGTGATGACCGGCAACGTGGTCTGGAAAGACATGACTCGGTTCTGGGGCAAGTTGTTTGGCATCAACTTTGCCTTGGGTGTTACCACCGGCATCACGCTGGAGTTCCAGTTTGGCACCAACTGGGCCTATTACTCGCACTATGTGGGCGACATTTTTGGCGCGCCGCTGGCCATCGAGGGGCTGATGGCGTTCTTTCTCGAATCAACCATGATTGGTCTGTTCTTCTTTGGCTGGGACCGGCTGTCCAAACCACAGCACTTGCTGGTGACAGTGTTGATGGCGGTCGGCACCAATCTGAGTGCGTTGTGGATTTTGATTGCCAACGGCTGGATGCAAAACCCGGTGGGTGCCGAATTCAGCTACCAGACCATGCGCATGGAAATGACCGATTTCTGGGCGGTGCTGTTCAACCCCGATGCGCAAGCCAAATTTGTCCACACGGTATCAGCGGGTTATGTCACCGGTGCCATGTTTGTGATGTCAATTTCCAGCTGGTATTTGCTCAAAAAGCGTGATCTGGCTTTTGCCAAACGCAGCTTTCGGGTGGCAGCAGCTTTTGGCCTGGCCTCGGTGCTGAGTGTGATTGTGCTGGGTGACGAATCCGGCTATACCGTGGGTGAAGCCCAACAAACCAAGCTGGCCGCCATGGAAGCCATGTGGGAAACCAAGCCCGCACCGGCTGGCCTGACGCTGGTGGCGAGCATCAACGAAGCCGAACAAAAGAACGACTGGGAAATCGAAGTTCCTTGGGTCATGGGTTTGATTGGCACCCGCTCCATCAGCAAGGAAATCCCCGGCATCCATGACATCAAGGCGAAAAACCGCGAGCGTATTGTCAATGGCATGGTGGCCGTGACGGCGCTTGAAGCCTTGCGCACCCACCGCGATGATGTTGTGGCCAAACAGGTGTTTGAGCAAAACAAGACCGATTTGGGCTTTGGCCTGCTGTTGAAAAAATACGTGGTCGATGTAAGCCAGGCCACTCCTGAGATGATTAACAAAGCGGTCAATGACACCGTACCGCGTGTCACGCCCATGTTTTGGGGTTTCCGCATCATGGTCGGCCTGGGCTTTGCGATGCTGGCCCTGTTCGGAATGGCGTTCTACAGTACCTTGAAATCCAACTTTATGGAAAAGCCGTGGCTCTTGCGCGCCGCGTTGTGGATGTTGCCTGCGCCATGGATTGCCTGTGAGTTGGGCTGGTTTGTGGCGGAGTATGGTCGCCAACCCTGGAGCATTTATGGCGTGTTGCCAACGCACCTGTCGGTGTCCACCTTGAGCGTCAACAGCTTGTATGGCTCGCTCGCAGGCTTCATCGGGTTTTACACCGTGCTGCTGCTCGTCGAGATGTTTTTAATGGTCAAGTTTGCCCGCATGGGCCCAGGCAGTCTGGGCACGGGGCGTTACCAAAGCGAGGGCAAGTCAGCCCTGGCAGCGGCACACGTTTAAAGGAACATCATGTTTGATTACGAGACTTTGAAAATCATCTGGTGGCTGCTGGTCGGTGTGCTGCTGGTCGGCTTTGCCATCATGGACGGGCACGACATGGGTGTCGGCACCTTGCTGCCCTTTGTGGGTCGCAGCGACCTGGAACGCCGCGTGGTGATCAACACTGTGGGGCCGCATTGGGACGGCAACCAGGTCTGGTTCATCACCGGGGGAGGTGCCATTTTTGCCGCCTGGCCGCTGGTCTATGCCACGGCCTTCAGCGGTTTTTACTGGGCCATGTTGTTGGTGTTGTGGGCGCTGTTTTTCAGGCCGGTGGGGTTTGACTACCGCAGCAAAATTAACAACAGCACCTGGCGCAGCGTGTGGGACTGGGGCTTGTTCATCGGCGGATTCGTACCACCTGTGATTTTTGGCGTGGCCTTTGGCAACTTGCTGCAAGGCGTGCCGTTCCAGTTTGATGCTTACCTTGTCTCCACCTACACCGGCAGCTTCTGGCAACTGCTCAACCCGTTTGCCTTGCTGGCAGGGGTGGTGAGCAGCGCCATGATTACATTGCAGGGTGGCAGCTACCTGGCCCACCGCACGGAGGGTGTGATCCAGGCGCGCGCCATCAAGGGAGCCATTGGTGCGGCTGTGGTGATGGTGCTGGCGTTTGTGGCAGCAGGTCTCTGGTTGCAGTCCATTGAGGGTTACCGCATCACCTCGGTGATCAATCCCTCTGGTTTGCCCGACCCCCTGAATAAGACCGTGGTGCGGGAAGCCGGTGCCTGGATGGCCAACTATGGCCGTCAACCCCTGCTGTGGGTTTTGCCTGCGCTGGGGGTGCTGGGTGCCTTGAGTGCAGCATTCCTGCTGGCCAGGCGTTACACCTTGAGTGCGTTTGCGGCTTCCTCGTTGGCTGTGGTAGGGGTGATCGGCACGGCAGGCGCGTCCATGTTCCCGTTTGTGATGCCTTCGAGCAGCATGCCCTCAAGCAGTTTGACGGTGTGGGACAGTGTGTCGAGCCACATGACGCTGGGCATCATGTTCTGGGCCACGATGCTGTTCATGCCATTGATCGTGATCTACACCGCCTGGGCCTACCGCGTGATGCGCGGCAAGGTGACGGCGGCCTATGTGCAGGAGCACGACCATGCGGCTTATTGAAAGGAATTGACATGTGGTATTTCACTTGGGTGTTGGGTGTAGGTTTTGCGGTGTTGCTGGCGATTCTGAACGCGATGTGGGGCGAAACCCAGGAGGCGCGGGAAGACGCCCGTGGCAGGAACGAATGAGCGCCAGGGTGGCTGACGTTGCGGCATCCCCACCGGCGGCATCACCCACGCGGCCGCTGAGTTTGGCCGTGGCGCTAGCCATCATGGTGGGTGGTAGCGTTTACCCATTCATGTTTGCGGGGCAGGGCGGGCGGGTGGACCATGGTTTTGCTTCCGCCGTTTTTTGGGCCATGAGTGCGGGCATGGTCAACGGCGTGGGTTTCAAGCCGCGATTTGTGCTGTGGCGCTGGCTTTTTTCGGGCTGGGCTTGCCTGTTTGCCTTGCTGTTGGCTGCTTGCCTGCGTTTGGCGTGACTGGACAAAAGTGTCGATATGACGTGTCAGTAACTGCCAATATTGACAGTGCCAGATGATGGCACGGGGGGTGGGAATGGCGCTCTTTCCTTGTAACTGCCTGTATTACTTAGAATAATGCTTTTGTTATTGATTTGGCATGCTTCTTGATTGATATTTGGCAAATGAATGAAAACTGCCAAGATGAACCAGCCTCCTATTGTTGACGTCATGTATTCACTGCGGAACCTCTAACGTGTACTTCCGCATTTTGAACAATGAGACCAGCGGTGAATTGACTTATTTACTGGCTGATCTGGATGCACGCGAAGCGGTGCTGATCGACCCTCACGCGTGTGACTTGCCCGTCCTCCTGGCGCTGCTGGCCGAACGCGATCTGCGCCTGCGCTGGGTTTTGCGCAGCCATCACCATGATGCCTTGCAGCCTGAGGAGTTTGGCCATTTGGCGCTCTTGGGTGCCGCCGTGGTGCAAGGTGACGCGCTGGCAGCGTTGTCATTGGCGGATGGCGTTGTATTGCCTTTTGGTGGTGAACTGGTGCGTATCCTGGCCACGCCCGGGCATACGTCCACTTGCCTGAGTTTTGGCTGGCGCGACCGCTTGTTTTGCGGCGGTTTGCTGGCCGTCACTGCCTGCCCGCACCAGCAGCGACCTGCAGACCCCGAGGCGCTGTGGGACAGTGTGACCCAGCGTGTCTTTACCTTACCTGATGAAACGCTGTTGTTTGCGGGCCACGAGCAGCGCGTGCGCGCCGTCAGCACCGTGCTGGAGCAGCGCCGCTGGCACCCGTATTTTGCAGGCCAGACCCGTGATGAATTTTTGGCGCACATGGCTGCGCTGCCCGACAAGAAATGATCTGTTTTTATCTTTTGAGGAAACCCTGATGACCACTGAAAACAAAGAGCCTAAAAAGGTGATACCTATCGCCGTGGCAGAGCCCGATGAAGCTTTGGTATCGCTGTATGCGGCACACCAGAAAATTTACCCGCGTAGCGTCTCCGGGATGTTCTCGCAATGGCGCTGGATTATGGTGTGGGTGACACAGATTATTTTCTATGGCTTGCCCTGGATCGAGTGGGGTCAGCGCCAGGCGGTGTTGTTTGATTTGAGTGTGCGCCGCTTCTACATTTTTGGCTTGGTGCTGTACCCGCAAGACTTCATTTACCTCACCGGTTTGATGATCATCGCGGCCTTGTCGCTATTTTTGTTCACGGCCGTGGCGGGGCGTTTGTGGTGCGGCTACGCCTGCCCGCAAACGGTGTACACCGAAATTTTCCTGTGGATCGAGAAACTCCTGGAAGGCGACCGTTCGGCCCGGGTACGCCGTGACGAAGGTCCGATGACCGCCGAAAAGTTTGCGCGCAAGGCGGGCAAACACTTTTTATGGATTGCATTTGCCTTCTGGACCGGCTTCACCTTTGTCGGTTACTTCGTGCCTATGCGGGAGATGAGCAATGCCTTCTTTGGCATGAAACTCGCGGCCTGGGAATTTTTCTGGGTCTTCTTTTACGGTTTTGCCACTTACGGCAACGCCGGTTTCATGCGCGAGCAGATTTGCAAACACATGTGCCCGTATGCCCGTTTTCAGAGCGCCATGTTCGACAAGGACACCCTGATCGTGACCTATGACACTGAACGCGGTGAGCCGCGCGGTGCACGCTCCAAAAAGGCCGACATCAGCACTTTGAACCTGGGCGCCTGTGTGGACTGCAGTTTATGTATTCAGGTCTGTCCCACCGGTATTGACATTCGCAACGGCCTGCAATACGAGTGTATTGGCTGCGGCGCCTGCGCCGACGTGTGTGACACCGTGATGGACAAAGTGGGTTACCCGCGCGGCCTGGTCAAGTACTCGACCGAAAACGCCATGAAAAATAACTGGACCAAAGACCAGACCGTGAAACGGGTGTTGCGCCCGCGGGTGCTGGTCTACACCGCCATCTTGCTGGCGATTGTGGTGGCTATTTTTGTCAGCCTGGCGACGCGGACATCTTTCAAAGCCGACGTAGTGCGTGACCGTGGCGTGATGGCGCGTGTGGTCGAGGCCGGCAAGGTGGAGAACGTTTACCGCATCCAGGTGATGAACGCCACCGAAGCCCCGCAACGCTACAAAATCTCGGTGGAAGGTTTGCCAGACATCAAGATCATGTCGGAAGATACCCTCAGTATTGCGTCCACCGAAGCCCGTTGGGTGGCGGTTCGGGTCCAGGTGCCACCGGAGGCCGACAAGCCCGGATCGCATGAAATTCACTTCATCATTGAATCCCTGGACAGCCCGGGCCGCTTGCGCGAAGAGTCCAAGTTCATCATTCCACGCTGAACACGCGGGCTGTAGCAAGCAGACGCTGCCGTGTTTTTGAGTCTGGGACTGGGTCTGGTTGGTTTGTGGGGCGCGCGTGTTCTTGCCCATGCCCTGGTACTGAAAGGTTTGCGCGCGCCGCGTGTTGCCGCGTTAATCCGTCCCGAGTCGCTGGGCCTGGCCGCCCAGCCGGTTGACATTCCCGGTCCCAACGGCAAAACACTGTTCGCCTGGTTTGTGCCGGCTCCGGGCGCGTCAAAAACACCGGCGGTCCTGGTGATGCATGGCTGGGGCGCCAATGCCAGCATGATGTTGCCTTCGGCCGCTCCCTTGGTGGACGCCGGTTTGGCAGTGTTGCTGCTGGATGCGCGCTGTCATGGTGCCAGTGGTGACGAAGCCTTTACCTCACTGCCGCGTTTTGCACAGGACATTGAAGCGGGCCTGGACTGGCTCGCCCGGCAGGCCCAAGTTGATGCTGCCAGACTGGCCGTGATCGGGCATTCGGTCGGCGCGGGCGCGGCTCTGCTGAGTGCCACGCGGCGCCCTGATATTTGCGCCGTAGTCAGCATCAGTGCCTTTGCCCACCCGTATGAGGTGATGCGGCGTTTGTTGGCTGTGCATCATATTCCCTACTTTGGGGTCGGCTGGTATGTGCTGCACCACGTGCAGCATGTCATCGGGGCGCGCTTTGACGACATTGCGCCCATCCACAGCATGTCCCTCGTGCGCTGCCCGGTACTGCTGGTTCATGGCGAAGAAGACGAGATGGTGCCCTTTGATGACGCCAGGCGTTTGCTGGCTGCCGGGCAACAGGGCAGGGTGCAACTGCTGGCGGTGCCAGGTCGGCACGACCTCAGCGAAGCGCTGGCAACTGAACAGTCGCAGGTACTGGCGTATTTACAAAAGCAGTTCAACTTGTGCGGACGCGCGTGAACTTCAAGCCAGGACCACCCAGCCAGCCACGGCGGCTGTGCCGATGACCAGGTGGAAAACACTCCAGCGCAAAAAATGATTGTGCAGCGACCGGGGGGACAGCGCAGAAATCAAAAACAAGCGCCCGTCCGCCGGAGCACGCAAAACATGGACACCTGGCTGCTGACGTATTTCCCGGTGCTCGCGTTCAACCGTCTGAATGGCAAGCTGCCGCGCCAGCTCCCACTCTTGCAGGTCCACAGTACCGTTGCGGTCAAGGTCAAAACGTGCGTGTAAGCCGGCCCGGTCCTGTTTCCACAGGCCCAACAGGGCACTTACGTCTTCGCGAAGGCTCAGGGCAGAGTTGGCACCGCCCAGGGTTGAAAAATCACCCAAAACATAAATCGTGCTGCCGCCAAACAGGCACTCCTCCACCAATTTTTCGTTGCCAGGGTAGCTGGTGCGCACCTCGGCACCCACCACTTCGGCGTGATCGGGGTCAACGGTGCACACGCCAGTGGCATCGCTGATGTCAAAGGTGCTGCTGCTGGTGCCGCTGCCAACCTGCCGCCATTCGTGTTTGGCGTTGTCTTTTGAATACAACTTGTAGCGGTACCAAATGCAGGCCATGCCGCCCATGGGGGTGTAGATCAACTGCTCCATGTCACTGCTGGCGTGGCCCATTAGCTCAACATAGCCCTGTGCGGCAGAGGCGATGCGTGAGGTGGCCAATTCGGCAATGGTGCGGGCGCGGCGCAGGCTGCTTAGCCAGGCCAGGCTGGCCAGCACGGCCATGGCAGCCAGACACCAGCGCGCTTGTGGCCCCGGACCCAGCCGCAGGACCACGGCCAACAAGACGACATACAGGCCGCTGACCAAGCTGCCGAGGTTCAGCCCCAGGTGCTGCAAACCCCGCAGGCCGCGCACCAGCATGGCATCAGGCCTTGAAACGTTGCGCGATGTCGACGTCTTTCAGTTCGGCAGCAGCAAACTTCAGCAAGTCAAAGGCCTTGAAGTTGAACAGGCGCGCCAACAGGACCCCGGGAAACTGCTCGATGGCCACGTTGTTGATATTGACGCTTTCGTTGTAGAACTCGCGCCGGTCCGCAATGGCGTTTTCCAGCCCGCTGATGCGTGACTGCAGGTGCAGGAACTGCTCGTTGCTTTTGAGGTCGGGGTAGGACTCCGCCAGCGCAAACAACTGCCCCAGACCGCTGCGCAAGGCACCTTCGGCCAGGCCCAGCGCGCCCAGGTCGTGGGATTGCCGCGCCTCCGACACCCTGGAGCGTGCCTGGGTCACCTTTTCCAGGGTGCCTTGTTCGTATTGCATGTACTGCTTGCAGGTGTCCACCAGTTTGGGTAGTTCTTCATGGCGCTGCTTAAGCAGTACATCAATGTTGGCCCAGGCTTTGGAAACAGCATTCTTGACGTTCACCAGGCTGTTGTACAGCGTGATGGCATACACCAGCACCAAGGCCAGTACGATCCAGAAAATTGCACCCATCAATGGCTCCTTGTAATTCATGCGGGATTGTCCTACAGGGGACGTTTGTCCCGAGAATGAAGGCTGCTCAAACGGCCTTGGCATCCTATACTTCCAGCCTAATAAGGCATCAAGATGAAAATTCTAATTTGTAACGACGACGGTTTTCAGGCACCCGGCATTGTGGCGCTGTATGAGGCACTCAAGGACGTGGCCATGGTCGAGGTGGTGGCGCCCGAGCACAACAACAGCGCCAAGTCCAATGCGCTCACCCTGCATACACCGCTGTATGTACAGCGCGCTGCCAATGGTTTCAGGTATGTCAACGGCACGCCGGCCGACTGTGTCCACATTGCCCTGACGGGTCTGCTCGACTATCGCCCCGACCTGGTGCTGGCGGGTATCAACAATGGCGCCAACATGGGGGACGACACCATTTATTCAGGTACCGTGGGTGCCGCCATGGAAGGATATCTGTTTGGTATCCCGGCCATTGCTTTTTCACAGGTGGCGCGGGATTGGCACAACCTGGATGCGGCGGCCATCAAGGCGCGTGACATGGTGTTGCAAATGGGACAGCAAAACCTGATTGGCCACACACCCTGGTTGCTCAATGTCAACATCCCCAATCTGCCGCTGGTGGAAATGGGTCACTTGAAGCTGTGCCGCCTGGGGCGGCGTCATTCCGCTGAAAAGGTGATCACGCAGATGAGCCCGCGCGGTGAGACCATGTACTGGATTGGTGCGGCTGGCCAGGCCAAGGACGATGCCGAGGGCACCGATTTTCATGCCACGGCCCAAGGCCATATCGCCATGACCCCGCTCAAGGTCGACCTGACCGACCATGACCATTTGGGTTATTGGGCGCAAACAGCAGCCAAACTTGCCAGCATGGTTGATTGATGGCGCAGCCCCACCCAAGCAGTGCCAAGCCGCGGCCCGGTTTTCCGGCCAGGCTGGATGTGCGCAACGCGTCGACCCCCCCTGTGCGCCCCGTCGCGCCATCAGGCCCCGTGCCCGCGCACAAGCCAAAGGTCCATCTGGCCCATGGGGTGGGCCTGGACTCCAGCGCGGTGCGCCAAAGCATGGTGAACAAACTGGCGCAGCAAGGCATGACGGATGCAGCGGTGTTGCAGGCCATGGGCAGCATCGAGCGCCACCGTTTTGTGGATTCGGCCCTGGTGAACCAGGCTTACGAAGACACCAGTCTACCCATTGGTTTGGGGCAAACCATTTCAAAACCCGGTGTGGTCTGCAGAATGCTTGGGCTGCTGCGCCAGGGCAACCCAGGTCGCCTGGGAAGGGTGCTGGAAATTGGCACAGGATGCGGTTATCAGGCGGCGCTGCTGAGTCTGCTGTGCAGTGAGGTGTATTCGATGGAGCGTTTGCGTGGGCTGCATGACAAGGCGCGCGACAACCTTCGCCATTTGCGGCTGGCCAATGTGCACCTGCTGTTTGGTGACGGTATGCCGGGTTATGCCAAGGGGGCGCCTTATGCTGGCATCATCGCGGCGGCCGGTGGTGAGGCCGTACCCCAGGCCTGGATCGACCAGTTGGCAGTGGGCGGCAGGCTGGTGGCACCAGTGTCCGCAGGCGCCATCAGCGCTGGCAAACAGGTGTTGATGGTGATTGACAAAACGCCACACGGTGTCCGTCAGGCTGTGATGGAGGGTGTTTTCTTTGTCCCCTTAAAATCGGGAATTGCATGATGGGGGTTGATATGACGGGTTTGAAACGATGGTCGGGTTTGTCTTTGGTATTGACGCTGGGTCTGCTGGGCTTGGTAGCGTGCGGCTCTAAAGGTATTAACCGAGCGCCAGTGGAGGAGCGCGTCACCGGGGTCGGCACGTCAGCGGGTGTGACGCCGGTGGTCAAGCCACCCCAAGGTTTTGAGCATGCGGGCAAACCGGGTTACTACACGGTCAAGCCCGGTGACACCCTGACGCGCATTGCGCTCGAACATGGCCAAAGCCCGCGAGACATCGCGCGCTGGAGCCAGGTCGAAAACCCCAACCGTATTGAAGTGGGTCAAGTGCTGCGGGTGGTGCCGCCATCAGGCCAGGAGGTACAGGTTCAACCCGTGTCCAGGCCTCTGGTCAGCGCCGGCAGCCTGAACCAGCCAGCGGCCGCAGCCCCAACACCGTCCGCCACGCCAGCTTCTGGCCCAGCCAGTACCGCTGGGACAGTACCACCCGAGAGTCGGCCAGCGGCTGCATCAGACACTGAGATCAACTGGATCTGGCCGACCAATGGGGTGGTTCTGGCCAGTTTTGATGATGTTAAAAACAAAGGTGTCGACATTGGCGGTGTGGCCGGCGACCCAGTGGTGGCGGCTGCCGATGGCCGCGTGGTCTATGTGGGGGCAGGTCTGCGCGGTTACGGTAACCTTATCATTTTGAAGCACAACAACGTGTATTTGACGGCCTATGCCCACAACCAGACCCTGTTGGTCAAGGAAGACCAGTCGGTGCTCAAAGGGCAAAAAATTGCCGAAATGGGCAACAGTGATGCAGACCGTGTGAAGTTGCATTTTGAGGTGCGCCGCCAAGGCAAACCGGTGGATCCCGCCAAGTACCTGCCTGCCCGGTAACGCCTTTCTTCCATGCCCGGCGTCCAGGCCGGGCCACACCAAGAGTTGCATTGAATGACTGAACCGACTGATCTCGCGGCCGACAAACCTGCCGTGCCTGCTGACTGGCTGTATGTGGAATCCCTCGACCTGGAAGCGCAAGGTGTGGCCCACAAGCCCGATGGCAAGGTGGTGTTCATTGAAGGCGCGCTGCCGTTTGAATATGTCAGTGCCAATATCAACCGCACCAAAAACAACTGGGAGCGCGGCACGCTCACTGCCGTGCACCGTGAGTCTTCCCAGCGCGTGGCGCCCCATTGCCCGCATTTCGGCCTGCACCAGGGTTCTTGTGGTGGCTGCAAGATGCAGCATTTGCATGTGAGCACGCAGGTCGCCGTTAAGCAACGCGTCCTTGAAGATAATTTATGGCATCTGGGCAAGCTCAAGCCCGAGACCATTTTCCGTCCCATTGAAGGCCCGGCCTGGGGCTACCGCTACCGGGCCCGGCTGTCGGTGCGCTACGTGCGAAAAAAAGGCACAGTGCTGGTGGGTTTTCACGAGCGCAAGAGCCGTTATGTGGCCGACATGCAGGTGTGCCCGGTGTTGCCACCCCATGTGGACGCCTTGCTGATGCCTTTGCGCGCGCTGATCGCCTCACTCGGCGCCGTAGAGACCATTCCGCAAATCGAATTAGCCTGCGGCGACAGCGTGACTGCTTTGGTATTGCGCCATCTGGAACCCTTGAGCGCCGCGGATGTGACCCGATTGCGCGACTTTGCCCGGCAGCATGCCGGTGTGCAGTGGTGGCTGCAGTCCAAGGGGCTGGAAACCGTGTGCCTGCTGGACGAGGGCGGCGACGTGCTGAGTTACGCCTTGCCCGAATTTGGCATCACCATGCCGTTCAAACCGACCGATTTCACCCAGGTGAATCCGCAAATCAACCGGGTGCTGGTGTCGCGTGCCCTGCGCCTGCTGAACGCACGAGCCGATGAGCGCGTGATTGACTGGTTTTGTGGTTTGGGAAATTTCACCTTGCCGTTGGCGACCCAGGCCCGCGACGTGCTGGGCATTGAGGGCAGTGACACGCTGGTGGCCCGGTCGCGGGAAAATTACCTGAAAAACAAGGATTCAGCCAAGCCCGGCAAAACCCTGGCCGTGACCGAATTTGCGGCCAGAAACTTGTTCGACATGACTCCTGATCAGCTTATTGCGGACGGCATTGCCGATAAATGGCTGGTGGACCCACCACGCGAGGGCGCCTTTGCCCTGGTACGTTCGCTGGCCAGCCTGCATCAGCGAAAGTTGGGCCTGTCAGACGAGCCCGCCACGCCTGGGGCCACTGCCTGGCAGCCACCTAAACGCATTGTTTATGTGAGCTGCAACCCGTCAACTTTGGCCCGTGATGCAGATTTGCTGGTGCATCAGGCGGGTTACCGGTGCAGCGGCGCGGGTGTGGTCAACATGTTCCCACACACCGCCCACGTCGAGAGTATTGCAGTGTTTGACCTTATCGAGCTTCTCCCCTAAGGGCAGCGACCATTGCAAAACAGGAGTCTCCCATGCTTCAAAAATTCTCTGCTTTTCCCGGCGTACCCGGCCCGGTTGTTGTCATCGTCATGGACGGCTACGGTTTAACCAAGCTCGACGTGGGCAGTGCCATTGCCGCCGCCCGCAAACCCACACTGGACCGCCTGTTTGCCGAATTCCCCCACATCAGCTTACGCGCCCACGGCATCGCAGTGGGTATGCCGTCTGACGATGACATGGGCAACTCAGAGGTCGGCCACAACGCCATTGGCGCCGGGCAGGTCTACAGCCAGGGCGCGGCGCTGGTGGCCAATGCCATTGCTGACGGGTCGATTTGGCAGGGCCAGGCCTGGCAGCAGATTGTGGCCGGGGCCAAGGCAGGCCGGGGTGTGATCCATTTCATTGGCCTGTTTTCTGACGGCAATGTGCACAGCCACATTGACCACCTGAAAGCCATGGTGGTCCAGGCCAAGCTTGAGGGTGTGAAAACGGTGCGCATCCACGCCCTGCTGGACGGGCGCGACGTGCCAGAAACCAGCGCACTGGACTATGTGGTGCCGTTCGAGGCTTTTCTGGTCGAGCTCAGCATCGACGGTTTTGACGCCCGCATTGCCTCCGGTGGTGGCCGCCAGAACATCACCATGGACCGCTACGACGCCAACTGGCCGATGGTTGAAAAGGGCTGGAAAACCCACGTGCTGGGCCAGGGGCCACAGTTTGCCAACGCCACCGCCGCAGTGAATGGCCTGCGTGCCCAACACCCCGGTACCATTGATCAAGATTTGCCGGAGTTTGTGATTGCCGAGGCGGGTCAACCCATCGGCACGGTCGAAGACGGTGATTCGGTGGTGTTCTACAACTTCCGTGGTGACCGCGCCATTGAGATCACCCGCGCCTTTGTCGAGCAAGAATTCAGCCGGTTCGACAGAGTGCGCACCCCTGATGTGACCTTTGCCGGCATGCTGCAATACGACGGTGATCTGCAACTGCCCAAGCGCTTTTTGGTGACCCCACCAGCCATCCGGGACACCTCGGGCGAGTGGTTCAGCAAGGCCGGCCTGACCCAGTTTGCCTGCTCTGAAACGCAGAAATTTGGCCACGTCACCTACTTCTGGAACGGCAATCGCTCCAACAAGTTTGAGGGCGAGACCTGGCAGGAAGTGCCCAGCGACGTGGTACCTTTTGAGCAGCGCCCGTGGATGAAGGCGGCCGAGATCACCGACGCCATGATTGCCGCCTTGCAAAGCGGCCAGTACAAGCTGCTGCGCTGCAACTTTGCCAACGGCGACATGGTGGGCCACACCGGCAACTTCCGCGCCGCCACCATGGCCGTGGAAGCGGTTGACCTGGCCCTGGCGCGCCTGCTACCGGCCATTGAGGCGGCTGGCGGTGTGGCCCTGATCACCGCCGACCACGGTAACGCCGACGAGATGGTTGAGCTGGACAAAAAAACCAAACAGCCCTCCCTGAACACCGATGGCTCGTACAAGGCCAAAACCGCCCACACGCTGAACCCGGTGCCGCTGATCCTGTTTGACAAAGTGACCGGTGGCAAGCTGGGTTTAAAACAAACTGCCACCGCCGGTCTGTCCAACATTGCGGCCACCGTCGCCAATTTGGCGGGGCTGGAGAAACACACCAAGTGGGACGAGAGTCTGCTGCTGATGAAGTGAGTTGACGGCCTGTGGGCTGACGACAATTTGATCCTGAACACGCTGCACCATGATGCTGCACCGCCTCTCGCGCAAGGCTGCGTTTGACCTGCGGCGCCATGGGCGTGCGCAGCCAGCGGTGCAAATTGATTGAGCTGGCACAGGGCATCATCAAGGGACACCATCAACCTTTAACACGCCATTCGTTGCTTATCTTTGCTAATCAGGTATTGATTTATCGCAATAAACTGTTATAAACACACGCTGTAACAAAACGTAATGACCCTCGCCCCTGGTCACACGTCCTTCAGGCCCTGAACCCGCCTTGTCAACCCGGCCAGTGCATCCGATGCACGCCTTTGGCCATTGATGAGGTTTGCCGCCATGCATCTGAGTCTCCTGAAAATTTCCACCCGCCTCGTCATGTTGATCAGCGTGTTGTTGGTGATGCTGATCAGCATTGGCGGCATAGGTCTGTTTGGCATCAGCCAGACCAATGACGCACTCAAACGGGTGTACGAAGACCGCACGGAACCGATGGGTCAAGTGGCCGAAATTCAGCGCCTGTTGCTGCGCAACCGCCTGGCCATTGTCAACGCCCTGCTTGACCCCACATCGGAGGTGATCCAGCAGGAAACAGCTGAAGTAGAAGCCAATATCACCGCCATTACCAAGGTGTGGGACGCCTACATAGCCACCACTTTGACTGTGAACGAAGCGCGCATTGCCAAACAATTTGCCGAAGACCGCGCCCAGTTTGTTCAGCAAGGTCTGCGCCCCGCTGTGGCTGCGCTGCGTGCCAATGACACCGCACAAGCCCATCAATTGGTACTGGCAAAAGTTCGCCCTCTCTACACCCCGGTGGCCACGGGCATTGCGGCCCTGATGACGCTGCAGCTTGACGTGGCCAAACAAGAGTTTGACGCAGCCACCGCACGCTACAACACCATTCGGCTGGTGTTTGTCAGCTCAATTCTGTTTGGCGTGCTGCTGGCCGTGTTGTTTGGCGCCGCGCTGATTCACGGCACTTCACGCGCGTTGAAGCATGCGGTGGACATTGCCAACGGTATCGCCCAAGGCGAGCTCAATCAAACCATCACGCCAGACGGTCGCGACGAAGTCGCCCAGGTGCTGATTGCACTGTCCAAAATGCAGGGCAATCTGGCCAAAGTCGTTTCTGAGGTACGCAGTGGATCAGAGGGTGTGGCCACGGCCAGTGCGCAGATTGCCTCGGGCAACCACGACCTGAGTTCCCGCACCGAGCAACAGGCCAGCGCCCTTGAAGAAACCGCTGCCTCCATGGAGCAGCTCAGCGCCACCGTCAAGCAAAACGCCGAGAACGCACAACAAGCCAACCAAATGGCACGCGCCGCCAGCAGTACGGCGCTGAAAGGCGGCGAGGTGGTTGCCGAGGTGGTAGAAACCATGAAACACATCAACGATTCGTCCAAACGCATTTTTGACATCATTGGCGTGATTGACGGCATCGCCTTCCAAACCAACATTTTGGCCTTGAATGCGGCGGTAGAAGCAGCCCGCGCGGGTGAACAAGGGCGTGGCTTTGCCGTGGTGGCGAGCGAGGTGCGTAGCCTGGCGGGTCGCAGTGCCGAAGCAGCCAAGGAAATCAAAACCCTGATTGGTGCCAGTGTCGAGCGGGTAGAACAAGGCACCGCTTTGGTGGACCAGGCCGGTGTCACCATGGGCGAGGTGGTCACCAGCATTCGCCGTGTGACCGACATCATGGGCGAGATCAGCTCGGCCAGCCGCGAACAAAGCCAGGGCGTCAGCCAGGTGGGTGAAGCGGTCACCCAAATGGACCAGGTGACGCAGCAAAACGCCGCGCTGGTGGAAGAAATGGCGGCGGCGGCCAGCAACCTGAAATCTCAGGCGCAAGACCTGGTGGGCACGGTGGCGGTGTTCAAGCTCGGCGGCAATGTGGCCCAGCGTAACACGGCACGCCCCGAACCCGCTCGCAACCGGTTGGCGCCTCCCCACCAGTCTGCGCTAAAAACGATCACAAGTATCGAGCGGCGTGCCTTGGGAGCACCGTCAAAACCGGTCGCACGCCCCGCGCACCCCAGATTGGCAGCCCAAACTGCAGTGGCTGCGGGCAAGGACGATGATTTGAAGTATTTTTAACCTATAGCCCTTGTACTACATGCACAAACAGCTATTAAATATATAGCATATATCGCATCAGCCAGAAGCGGCATCCAACGTATCCACCGGAGTTCACCCATGCGGACCAATCTGCCCGTCACCCAGAACGAATACCAGTTTCCGGGCTCCGAGACCCTGCTGTCCACGACCGACCTGGACAGCCACATCACCTATGCCAATGCCGCCTTCATCCGCACCAGCGGCTTCGAACCCGAGCAATTGATGGGACAGCCGCACAACATGGTGCGCCACCCTGACATGCCGGTGGAGGCCTTTGCCGACATGTGGCGCAGCCTGAAGGCGGGCCAATCCTGGCGCGCACTGGTAAAAAACCGGCGCCAAAACGGCGACCACTATTGGGTTTGCGCCAACGCCGCACCGATGCGTCGCAATGGCCAGATGGTGGGCTGCTTGTCGGTACGCATCAAGCCAGCGCGCGCCGAGGTAGAGGCAACCGAGAAACTCTATGCGCGCTTTAAAGAAGGCCGCGCCAACGGCTTGGTCTTTGACCGGGGGCTGGTGGTTCGCACCGGCCTGCTGCGCTGGACCAGCGCCGCACAACTGCTGCCCACCGCGTGGCGCGTGCGCCTGCCCTTGGGCTGCGTGGGCGTGGTAGCCGGAGTAGCTTTAGGTTTGTCCGGCCTGGCTGGTGGCGCGTTGGCCGGTGTTGGCGCCGCCGTGGCAACCAGCCTGCTGCTGGCCGACTGGGCCATCGAGGCACACATCACCCAACCCATTCGTCAAATTCTGGGTGCGGCCCAACAAGTGGCCACGGGTGAGGCCGCACCAGACCTGAACATGAACCGCTGTGACGACATTGGCCTGATTGCCCGCTCCATTACCCAGGCCGGGCTGAACCTGCATTCACTGGTGGCCGACGTGTATGAGCAGGCGTTGGGCGTGCAAGTGGTCAGCCAGCAAATTGCGGCGGCCACCAATGATTTGTCGAGGCGCACCGAGCAGGCGGCGTCCAACCTGGAGCAAACCGCCGCCGCCATGGAGCAGCAAACCGCCTCGGTTAAACAAAATTCAGACACCGCGCACCAGGCCAGCCAACTGACCCAGGGTGCCACGCAGGTGGCCGAAAAGGGCGGCCAAGCGATGGCCAATGTGGAGCGCACCATGGGCATGATCACCGCCTCCAGCCGCAAGATTGCCGACATCATTCAGGTCATTGACGGTATTGCATTTCAGACCAACATTCTGGCGCTCAACGCTGCCGTGGAGGCCGCGCGCGCTGGCGAGCAGGGGCGCGGCTTTGCGGTGGTAGCGACCGAAGTCCGGTCACTTGCCGGACGCTCAGCGGCGGCAGCCAAAGAAATCAAGCTGCTGATTGACGACTCGGTCAGCAAGGTGGAAAGCGGCTCACGCCTGGTGGCCGATGCTGGCCACACCATGAACGAGGTGGTGACCCAGGTCAAGCGTGTCAACGACTTGATGAACGAGATCACTGTGGCCTCGCAAGAGCAATCGCTGGGCATTTCACAGGTTGGCATGGCGGTAGCGCAGCTCGACCAGATGACCCAGCAAAACGCCGCCATGGTGGAGCAAACCAGCGCCGCCGCTACCAGCATGGGTGACCAGGCGCGGCGCCTGGTGGAAGCGGTGAAGGTGTTTTCAGTTTGAACCATGGGTTGCAACCACAGACAGCAAACTGCTATGAAAAGCCAACCACCTGCCCCAAAACCGGCGTGGATGATTGACCAGTTGGTCGAGGCGCTCAACCACATGTGTGAGGCATGGACAAGAGCTGCGTTTGAACTGCGCGACCTCCAATTTGACCTGGATACGGCACAACGCCAGGACGCCATTGAGCACACGAATGACCTCGTGAACAAAGTCAAGGCCCGCTGATGCGCTTAACCCAATGAAACAGCGCCAATGAAATCAGGTCAGTCCCTCACCTCTGAGTTACACACCCATCCTTACCAAAGTGCTATCGGCTTGGGTCTGCTGGTGCTGGCTGTACCGCTGCTGTGGTGGGTGCAGCAATGGGCACACCTTGTGGTGCTGAATGCCAATGGCTTTGTATTTTTTCACACGGCGATTGAAGTCTTCGCCGTGGTGGTGGCGATGCTGATTTTTGTCACGGGTTATCGCGCCATCTTGTCGATCCGAAAAAGTGCCGTGGTGCTGCTGGGCATCATGTTTTTGGGTGTCGGCCTGCTGGATTTTTTGCACCTGATGAGTTATGTGGGCATGTCTGATGCCATCAGCCCCAACACCCCGCATAAGTCCATTTTCTTCTGGCTGGCGGCGCGGTTGCTGGGTGCTGGCGCACTGCTGCTGTATGTCTGGCTGGGCGTGGTGGCCGAGGTCAGCACCCGGCGCAAACGATTCGCGCTGGCCGTGATGCTGCTGGTGGTTGGACTGTTGGCCGCCATTGGGCTGCTGTTTCCTGAGCGCGTGCCAGCGCTGTTTGTATCGGGTGTTGGCCTGACGCCGCTCAAAATTGGCCTGGAATGGCTGGTTATTGCCATCCATTTGACCACCATCGGGGTGCTGTGGCAGCGCCGCCAGGTGTTGCAGCGGGAATGTGTCATGGCGCTGGTATTTGCAGCAGCCTTGTCGGCGGTGTCCGAGTTGTTTTTTACCATGCTGGGCATCATTGACAAAGACGCGGCCAATGCCATCGGGCACGCATACAAAGTGGCAGCCTATTTGTATTTGTTTCACGCCACCTTCAACGAAGCCATGCAACGCCCGCTGCAACGCCTTGAAGTGCAGCATTTGCGTGAAAAGCTGAGTTTGAGCGCTGCGCCAGACGGCGTTTTGTGGGTGGACAGCAGAGGCCAAATTTTACTGGCCAACCCCGCCATGGAAGGGCTTTCAGGCTATACCACACAGGAACTGGTAGGCCAAAACGTTGCCATTTTCTTGCCTGAACATCTGCGTGCGCGCCACGCGGAGTTGATGCGGAATCATTTCACGACACCGCATTCCAGGGCCATGGGTTTGATGGATTTGAAACTCACACGCCGCGATGGCCAGATGCTGCCGGTGGACATTGCCTTGGGACATTGGGAAGATGAAGGCACCCCCTACGCGATTGCCTACATCCGCGACCTGACTGAGCGTCGGGAATTTGAAGAGTCGCTGAAACACCAGGCCACCCACGATGAGCTCACCGGCCTGCCCAACCGCGGGCTATTTCGCCTGAAACTTGACCAGACGCTGGCGCGCGCTGAGCGCGCCGGGTTGCACGTGGCAGTGCTGTTTATTGACCTGGACTTTTTCAAAACCATCAACGACAGTTTTGGTCACAGCACCGGAGACGCTTTGCTGGTGCAGGCGGGGGGGCGCATGCGCAGTGTGCTACGCGAACACGACACGCTGGCCCGCATGGGCGGAGATGAGTTTGCCGTGCTGCTGGCCGATCTCTCCACGCCGGAAGAGGCCATTGGTGTCGCCAACAAACTGCTGACATCCCTGAAGACGGCCTATTTCCTGAAGGCTCAGGACGTGTATTCAGGTGCCAGCGTGGGGCTGGCGTATTACCCGGACGATGCACGCACCAGCGAAGCCTTGCTGAGCTACGCAGACATGGCCATGTACCAGGCCAAGGCCAACGGCCGTGGTGCATACGCCTTCTATTCGAAGGACATGGATCAGGTGGCGCATGACAACATGCAACTGCACACTCTATTGAAGGAGGCCATGGCGCGCAACGGGCTGCAATTGCATTACCAGCCGCAAGTGGATATTGAGACGGGTGCCATTGTGGGGGCCGAAGCCTTGTTGCGCTGGTTTGATCCGGTGCTGGGCCATATCTCACCCGCGCAATTTATTCCGGTGGCAGAAGCTACCGGCCTGATCCTGCCCCTGTCTGAGTGGGTGCTGGAGACCGCTTGCCAACAAATTGCCGCCTGGACGCAGGCCGGCACGCCCTTGCGAATAGCGGTGAATTTTTCTGCGCAGCAGTTTCGCCAACGCAACTTGCCCGAGCAGGTGCGCCTGGTGCTGGCGCGTACAGGTGCACTGGCGCAGTGGCTTGACATCGAAATTACCGAGTCCATGGCCATGACCCAGCCCGAGCAAGCACACGAACAGCTTGAGGCGCTGGTAGCCATGGGTTGTCGCCTGGCGCTGGATGACTTTGGCACAGGTTATTCGTCCCTGGCCTACCTCAAGGTGCTGCCGATTCACAAGCTCAAGATTGACAAGAGTTTCATGGACGGTATTCCGGAAGATGCCAGTAACGTCGCCATTTCGCGCGCCATCATTGCGCTGGCCAAGAGCCTGGGCATGACGCTGATTGCTGAAGGGGTGGAGACCGATGCGCAACTGGGGTTTTTGCGCCAATACGGCTGCGAAACCTACCAGGGCTGGTTGTTTGCCAAGGCGATGACGGCGGCAACGCTAACTGAGCGATTGTGTGCATCGACAGGAGCAGGGCTGAAGTGTTTAAAAGATGGGGTGCAAAATGTCACGAAGCTGCCACTGATGATCGGCCTTTAATCTGAAGTTCCTCCCAGCTTTTGGTTAAATCTCCTTTGAAATCATTGCTTTAGCACTTTATTTGGTGTAAATATGTAGACATGCAAATTGTTTGATTTATTTAAACAAATGCCATAAAATGTAGAC